>RKMI01000041.1_pt1 | contig 292962 bp, 302 predicted proteins | sample 2174191 | NCBI WGS metagenome assembly RKMI01 (sample SAMN10236717, study PRJNA505201) | synthetic metagenome | isolation source: mock community containing 12 organisms: Thioclava sp. ES.032, Psychrobacter... | place: USA: Walnut Creek | collected 2015-10-01
CTTGGCCCCAGTGATCCGCGAGAACTCCGTCTTGTGCACAGATGGCAACCTTTCCTATGTAGAAATGGTGAAGACGTTTGACCATATTGAGCATAAGCGATTGATTGCGAAGGATAACAGCCGGGTTGTTGAGCGTGTTTACCACATCCAGACCCTGAACAACTTTACCCAACGCTGGAAGGGTTGGCTTAAGCGCCTCCACGGTGTCGGAACGGCCCACGTGGACAATTACCTGGGGTGGTTCCGCTTTATGGACGAAAGGGAGGAGTTTCAAGATATTGCTTGGGTTCGGGAGGCGATTCCCAGTTTGGAATGGCCTACCAACAGGTAAGCACAACAGCGCCTTAAATATACAGTATTCCGAAGAGGGTCAGATTTCAAGGCGCAGGTTGATAAAATGCGTAACCGACCCCACGCTTGTATGACAGACATTAGCCTTGGAGGCCTTATATGGGTGGTTTTTCGGAACAACACTGTGAAGCGTGTAACGGGGATGCCCCAAGGGTAACCGGTGCAGAAAAACAGGCATTGAGCGAAGAAGTTCCGAGCTGGGGCATTCTCAAAGTGGGCGGCAAAGAGCAGTTATGCAAAGAGTTTAAATTCAAAAACTTTGTCGAGGCGCTGGCGTTTACCAACAAAGTTGGCGAGCTGGCTGAAGCTGAAAACCATCACCCGGCCATCCTTGTGGAATACGGGAAAGTAACCGTAAGCTGGTGGACTCACGTAATCGGTGGGTTGCATAAAAACGATTTTATCATGGCAGCGAGAACAGACTCGGCTTACCGCTGAGCACGTTCTTGTTTGGGATTTGGCAGAGCCCTAATCCTCGTCGGCTTTTTCCTGCGCCTCAAGCTCTGCCTTACGCTTGCGGATGTTGTCTAGTTTGTCTTTTGGGATATGCATCTTGCTGGCTGACTTTCGCAATATCAAAAGACTGCCTATAACCAAGCCCAAGGAAGCTAGCAGAAAAACCCAACCTATCACTGGCATTTGTACGACTCCTTTGTTGGGATAATTTCACCTATAGTGAAGCACGCGGTTTTATATACACAACCCAATTGACTGAACATTCTGCATTACCTGCATGCAAATCTGACAGGAAGCAGACAAGGAGTATTCAAATTATGAGCGATTCAACCTACACCCCGCCCAAAGTCTGGAAGTGGGAATCTGCAAGCGGTGGCGCTTTTTCAAACATCAACCGCCCCATTGCAGGTCCTACTCACGAGAAAGAATTGCCGGTAGGTAAACACCCTTTTCAGCTCTATTCGCTAGCTACGCCAAACGGCGTAAAAGTCACGATTATGCTGGAGGAATTGCTGGAACTGGGTATTAGTGAAGCTGAATACGACGCTTGGTTGATCCGCATAAACGAAGGTGAACAGTTTGGTAGCGGGTTTGTGGGCGTTAACCCTAACTCCAAGATTCCGGCGCTGTTTGACCACTCTCAGGAGCCCGCTGTTCGGGTGTTTGAATCCGGCTCTATTTTGCTATACCTGGCAGAAAAGTTTGACCGGTTTCTGCCTTCGGATATCGCAGGTCGCACCGAGACGCTCAACTGGCTGTTCTGGCAAATGGGCAGTGCGGCGTTTGTTGGCGGCGGTTTTGGACACTTTTTTGCCTATGCACCCGAGAAATACGAATACCCGATTAACCGCTACACCATGGAGGTTAAACGGCAACTGGATGTGCTAGATCGCCAGTTGGCAGATAACAGGTATATTGCTGGTGACCAGTACACCATTGCCGATATGGCGATCTGGCCCTGGTATGGCGCCTTGGTAACCAACACGGTTTACGATGCGGCGGAGTTTCTTGAAGCGCACACCTATACCAATGTGCTGCGCTGGGCCCTGGAGCTGAAAAAGCGGCCGGCTGTTCAGCGTGGGCGCATGGTGAATCGTGCTTGGGGTGAGCCCGAAAGCCAGCTTCATGAGCGCCACGACGCAAGCGATTTCCAGCATAAAACCCAAGACAAGATTGCTGAGCCTTCTGATGATGTCTGACATTGTCTATATTGTTGGTTTGACCGCACTTGCCGGTATCTGTATTCCCCTTGGCGGATTACTGGCAAGAGTTGAACGCATCGGCCCCAACTGGCTGGAACAGGAGTTTCGGCACTTCTTGATCGCTCTGGGCGGCGGCATTTTGTTGGGTGCCGTAACCATTGTGTTGATACCGGAAGGGCAATCGAGCATTGGCAATTCGTTCTGGGCCATACCCGCTATTATTGCCGGTGGGGTGCTGTTTTTCTGGATCGAGCGAATGCTTGGCGTTCATCACAAGGAATCGCCGCAGTTGATGGGCGTGATGCTGGATTTTGTGCCGGAGGCGGCCGCCCTAGGTGGGCTGATTGTAGTTAACCCGAGTCTCGCGCCTCTGATGGCTGTGCTGATTGCCATGCAAAACCTGCCTGAAGGGTTTAACGCCTATCGTGAGTTCCGTGAAAAACCCGGCTATACGCCGAAAAAGACTTTGAGTGTGATGGTGTTGCTTGCAACAGCAGGGCCGATTGCGGGTCTACTGGGGTATTTTTTCCTGTCCGGACAACCAGTGATTCTAGGAACCATCATGCTGGTGGCGTCTGGCGGCATTCTGTATCTGATCTTTCAAGATATTGCGCCCCAGTCCCGGCTGGACAAGCATTGGGGGCCTCCGCTTGGCGCGGTGATCGGGTTTTGCCTAGCGCTGTTTAGCAATATGTTGGTTACTCAGGCCTGAGGGCGTCTGGATTGTATTAACTAAGCGCTCTCAAGTCGTCCAAGGTCACCATCAGCGTCATTGGATCGAGGGGGGACGGGCTGAACCCCAATCGTTCATAAAACTCTTTGGCCGACTCTGATAGGGCATGAACCACCATACAAGTACAACGACCGGAATAGGGTCTGGCATATTCCGCCTGAAGCGCCCAGAGGTTTGGTTTGCGACGACGGCACCTGATGCCAAGGCGTAATAGGCTTTCACCTGAGTGCCTTCACACACCACAAAAGTTCGGGATGCACCGCTGGTTTGGTTTTTCAGAGCACGCCGTTTAAACCAGTTATCAAGGCTTGGCTCAGTGGACTCGAAACTCTCCGTGTCGTGCTCCAATACGATGGGCCTTGGCAGCACGATCGATCAAACTACGTTCCTCGGGCTTGATTCGAATGTTCAGGGTTTCACGCTTGGGCTGTTCGGCATTCGTTGAAATCATGGTGAGATTCCTCAGTTAGTAGCTTCAAGCGTAGCACCGCGTAACGCTATTGTCATTACGCAGGATTAGAGGCCAGTCCACGCCTGAGGAAACCTCAAGCAATTTTTCGAGCGGCTTCTTTATGGAGGATTTTTTCGATATCTTCCGCTGCGAGGTTTTCTTTCTTGAGCACGGCTTTGGCCAGAGCTTCAAGTTGATCCCTGTGATCCGTCAGAAACTCGATGGTGGCTTTTTCCAGAGCCAAGAGTTCTGACTGGATTTCAGCGTCAATCAGCTCTGCCATCTTCTCGCTGTACTCACGTTGCGAGCCCATCTCGCGGCCCAGGAATACGTGCTCCTCGCCAATACTCAGACCCATGGGGCCGATCTTTTCGTTCATGCCCCATTGGCCGATCATCCGGCGGATCAGTTTTGTGGCTTCCTTGAGATCATTCTGGGCGCCGGTGGTCACTTCTCTGTAGATAATCTTCTCTGCCGAGCGCCCGCCGAGCATGACCTTGATGCGATCTCTGAGATAGCTTTCGGAATAGTTGTAGCGATCCTCCTTTGGCGTTTGCTCGGTGACACCTAAAGCCATGCCGTGGGGAATAATCGTGACCCGGGTGAGAGGATCGGCCTTTGGCATGTAATAGGCCATAATGGCGTGACCGCTCTCGTGGTAAGCCACGACTTCTCGCTCTTCCTGTGACAGCCGGGCATCACGCTTCTCACCCAGAACGATGCGATCGCGGGCAACCTCAAAGCATTGGGCCGTAACCTCTTTCAGGTTTTCCCTCGCGGCTGTCAGGGCTGCTTCGTTCACCAGGTTTTTCAGGTCCGCACCAGAAAAGCCAATGGTACGGGCTGCCAGTTGCTCCAAGGTTACATCGGCAGCCAGGGGCACTTTGCGAACATGCACCGCGAGGATAGCGACCCGCGCATCCTTGTGGGGAAGTTCCAGAGTGATCTTTCGATCAAAGCGGCCGGGGCGGAGCAGGGCGCTGTCCAGAACATCCGGGCGGTTGGTGGCAGCCAACACAAGAATGTTCTCATGGGATTCGAAGCCATCCATTTCCGTAAGAATCTGGTTCAGTGTCTGCTCCCGCTCATCATTCCCGCCACCGACGCCTGCGCCCCGGGAGCGACCGATTGCATCCAGCTCATCAATAAATATCAGTGCGGGTGCTTCCTTGCGGGCATTCGCAAACATGTCCCGAACCCTTGAGGCGCCCACACCCACAAACATTTCAATGAACTCTGAAGCGCTGACGCTGAAGAAGGCCACTTCAGCTTCTCCAGCAATGGCACGGGCAAGCAGAGTTTTACCTGTGCCGGGCGGGCCTACCAGAAGAACACCTTTGGGCATTGATGCACCCAGTGCCCGGTATTTATCCGGTGACTTAAGGAAATCGATAATCTCTGCGATTTCCCGCTTGGCCGATTCAATACCGGCCACGTCATCCAGTGTGGTAGTGGAGGTTTCTTTCACCGCCCGGCGGGCTTTTGAGCGGCCGTGGTCAAACATGCCACCACCCTGTGTCATGCGTTTCTGTGCGGATCCCCAGAACCAGTACATCAGGGCCAGCATCAATATCCAGGGCAGGAACCCACGGATCAGCTCCTGCCACCACAGCAGCCCTGAGGACTCGGCCCGGACAGTGACATCGTGTGCCTCCAGCAGAGTGAGCAGTTCGGGGTCGTCCATGGGTGGCCGGGTAGTGTTAAACCCAGGGCTTGAGCCCTGTGAGTTGTCAGCGGAACTGAGGGAGGCTCGACCCTGACCGCTGAACAGGCCGGTTATATTCTCTTCCTTGAGCGTTACTTCGGAGACCTGACTGTTAACGACGGCGGTCTTGAATTCGGAGTACGCCAGATCCTGAAGCTTTGGCGTGCTGCTGTCCTGTAGCCACATAAACGCCAGGAAGATGGCGGCGCTGAGCCAGAGAAATGAATACTGCTTGGGTATCTCCGGCTTTTGATTTGCCGGTGGTGTCTGCTTTCCAGAATTGTTGAGAGTGGTCATTTTGGTCTCTGGTCATCCTCCGTATCTACCGTTGTATCTGCTCATGGGTCAGTAGCTCATGGCCGAAAAAGTTCTGCGCCTCGGGTCTGCGCTACCGCACAAAGTGCCGTCTTCTCCTGTCATGTTACTCTGAATGGCCCCCATAGCCGAATGGGTCCCGTTTACAGGAGATCGGTTAAAACCAGTACGGGTGATCGGGATCACCGGAATACGCATGGATTTGTACGGACATTTACTGTACGCTTGAAAAGTGTCTATATGACACTATAAAAAATATAGGTCAACTAAGGGAGCTCTGTGGGAAACTCGCCGAATTCGATGAGAAATTCCGCAGTGAATAATACGATGCAACAGAAAATCGCAAGGCTGGATCTACGATTGGATCCAGACATCAAGAACCTTGCGGTGCGAGCTTCTGCTCTGGTGGGCTCGAAAAATTTGAGCGATTTTGTTGTGCAAGCAATTCGCGAAAAAGCCAGTCGAGCAATCGAGGAAGCAGAAGTTGTGCGGTTGAACAGCGAGGCTTTTGCTGCCTTCAAGGCGACCTGCGAGTCACCAGAGACGGTAAACGAAGCGTTGTCAGCAGCGATGCACCGCCGACATAAACGGAAACTGGATAGTGCTTTTTATAGAAGAGCTGAACAAGAAGCTTCACGATCGTAAAACATTTGATTGCGGGCTTGCTGACGTCAACGAGTTCTTGAAAAAACGGGCGAGTCAGCAAGCCCTGCAATCCGTCAATAGAACGTGGGTGGCGCTTGATGATGCAACAGTAGATCGCCAGCCAGCTCCAATTGTTGGGTTTTATACCCTGACCAGTTGTACGGTAGCCCATGCGGAAATCCCGGGGAACTATCCTCACTACCCATTACCCGCCTTTAAATTAGCTTGGCTAGGTGTTCATACCGATTACCAGGGTACTCCAATGCGCGTTGGTGAAGAACTGTTAGTAGAGGCACTACTTCAGTCCTGGGACCTGTATACCAATACCCAACTGGGTGTCGCGCTAGTCGTTGATCCATTAACCCAAAAAAGTGAAGATTTTTTCCGGAAATACGATTTTCAGGGAATTGGTCGATCGTTCCATGGCAACCAGACCCTTTATTTACCGATGAAAAAGATTCGGCAGATGATTGAGACTGATTTACTCCTTGGGGCTCAAGAGAAGTTTGGCTCCAAAGCGAAGGCTCAGCGGTGGTTTGATACCCCGGATGACCTTTTGGGAGGGTTAACCCCTCGTAAAATGGTCGATGAGGCGGGTGGTGTCGGAGCTCTGGAAGAACTGCTTTACCATAGCTGAATGAGATGAGGGATAAGCTTGTTTCAGGCCTTCCCTAAGTCCACGGTTCGGCAAACCTGGCTGGTTTGCCATAACCGCGACTTAAAACATTGTCCTTGAGCGGATTTCGCATTACTCGCTGTAAACCGAGAATTTCTAATCACGCATGCGTCGATTCAAGGGATGGGTTGCACAGACCAGGAACATAAATACCTCCGGTTTCTCTGCTTATCGTCGCTTCTGCTGTCATCGGCTGTTGGGGGGGGGCGCATGCTTGAGGTTTTTTTGGAGGGGGTATTATAAGACCCGTTAATAGGTCTTTGACCCCTTCGGTTAATGGTTTGCGGAATATCCCCGGAAGGCATGGCATCAGGCCACAGCCACCTCCTCGTCCTTCAGCGTCAGCTCCACGTGGAAGTGCGCCGGACCGGTCAGGTTGACCAAGGCGTCAAGGCCAAACTTGTTGATGCGGCCGTTCAGCAGGTCGTTCAGGCGGGGTTGGGTGATACCCAGGCGCTGCGCCGCCTCTTTCTGAGTGATGCCCCACTCCTTCACGCGCCTGGTGATCTGAATCATCAGTTCGGAGCGCAGGCGCATGTTCAGGGCTTCTTCAGGGGTGTCTTCAATCGCATCCCACACACTTTCGAATCGTTCGTTTGCCATGTCTGTCACCTGGTTAGGTTCCATGTAGTTCTGTTGGGTCTTTCGTTGGTGCCTGGATTCCTAGTCTGGAATCTCGCTGTAACGTTTCTTGCCGATCTCGATGTCTTGCTTGTCGGTCTTCTGGCTCTTCTTCTGGAAGCAATGATAAAGGGGGTGCGAAACCCGACGAGACCCGGTATCCGGCCACGGCACGAATGGCCCGGAAGCTTGCTACCCCAGAGGGTCGGTCGATCTACGCTCAGCGCAAGCATCTGGTCGAGGCTGTGAACGGTTGGATCAAGAACATTCTGGGCTTTCGTCAGTTCAGTTTGCGGGGCCTGGAGGCGGTAAAAGGCGAATGGGATCTGGTCTGTCTATCTCTCAACCTCAGGCGTATGAGTTCACTGATGAGACTGACATAGAGGCCCTGAAGCCACCTTTGCCGGCTGGGCGGCGCGGACGTTGTCCCTGTTGCCGACTCCCCGGGCCATTTCAAGTGGTCGCAGGGAAAACCGTGCTTTCACTCCGTTTGACCACGCCAAACCTTATTCTGGGCTGGCAGTGGCACGGCCATGCAGATCGATGCTCAAAACGCTCCTACCGCGCAGACTCCTAGGACCGAAGTGTCAGGTTGAACTCTATGACCCTTCGCAAAAAGCGTCAACTATTACTAAAACACACTCTATCCTGACGCGATTGGTACTGAGCACCTGACGCCCATTTAGGGTGTAGCTCAGCTTGACATCGGCTCAAGCTGTTCTGTTGCCTAATTTCGGACACTGGGCTACAATGTAGCTCAATAAGATGGAGGATTGAACTATGTCGGCGAATGCTGTTGTGCGTGCTCGGATCGACGAGCACATCAAGGAGGAAGCGACCGTTGTATTGGCGGCCATGGGGCTTACCGTGTCGGATGCTTTTCGCATCCTGCTCACCCGCGTTGCCCGCGAAAAGGCGCTACCTTTTGAGCCGTTGGTCCCAAATGACGAAACCATCGCAGCGATGAAGGAAGCGCGCCGTGGCAACTTGCCTTCGTTCGCCACCGTCGAGGGACTGATGGCGGATTTGAATGCGGACGATTGAGCGTACCGGGAAATTCAAACGCGACTACAAGCGTGAAGCCAAAGGCGCCCACCGGGCGACGCTGGAGCGCGATTTAATCGAGGTCGTGACCGCGCTGGCGAACGATCAGCCCTTGGCCGAGAAGCATCGCGACCACGCGCTGATCGGCGACTGGAAAGATCACCGCGACTGTCACGTCAAGCCCGACCTGGTGTTGATTTATCGGACGCCTAATGCCGGGGTGCTACAGCTCGTGCGTTTAGGCTCTCACACCGAACTCGGTCTTTAACGGGCAAAACCGAATGCGGCATCGGACCGTCAGCAATGTTGATCTGGCACTGACGGTGCCTTGAGATCCGCGTAATGCTCGAGCATCGCAGCGAGCTCCGCATCCACCGCCTTGCCAATCAGCTTGCGAGCTCCAGTGCGGATTAATTCGTGCAGCGGATCGTGTTCAGATTCTGGTTGTGAAAGAGTGTGCAGGGTAGACTTTGGCATGGCGTATCCTCCTCTGTTGGTCGTGATCTGGCTGAGATCAACCAACAGGATACGTCACCCCTTCAAGCCCCTGCCATACACCAGAAATCATCATAACTCCGTTCTTCCAGCCGGACCGGGAGGAGGATTATCGGGTGGCTTGGGAGTCGTTTTCTCAAGCCCACGAATGAGCATTGGCCGAAGCCAAATTTAATTAAAAAAGCAAACTAGCGAGTAAAACCGTGAACGGGAGTAAATTGTGAAAAAAGCACTATCACTGACTGTTGCCATAGCCCTCACCGGTTGTGCGACCCAAACCCCGCAAATGAAAGATGTAGAACCGGACGTAACGGGGGAACAGCAACGTGCTGCTCAGGTTGAGGCACAGGAGGCTGCCGCACCGGAACAGCTAGCGCTGAAGCGTAAAATCGCGGTTGGTCGACTGTCCAATGAAACCAACTATGGCCGTAGCCTTTTGCGCCGGAATGCCGAGGATCAGCTGGGTGGCAAGGTCACCGATATGTTCCTGCAGGCGCTGACAAACAGTGATAGCTTCCTGGTATTCGAGCGTCCTGATATCTCTCTGCTGCAGAAAGAAGCGAGTCTTTCGGGCCAGAACGTAGACATCGTTGGTGTGGACACTCTGGTGATCGGTTCTCTTACCCAGTTTGGTCGTGCCACCACTGGCGAACGCGGCTTTCTCTCGTCTTCCAAGAAGCAGGAGGCAACCGCAACCGTCGATATCCGCCTGGTAGATGTGAAGACTGGTCGGGTGTTTGAGTCGGTGACTGGCTCCGGTTTTTCTTCAACTGAATATGCCCGCACTATGGGATTCGGCTCCTCCGCTGGTTATGACGGCAGCCTGAACGACCAGGCTATTGCCGCAGCGGTAACTGCGGCCGTCGACAAAATGACCCGACTGTTTATGGACAAGCCCTGGACTGCGGATCTTTTGGCTCTGGAAGAGGGCATGGTGTTTATAAGTGGCGGCGAAAGCCAGGGTGTAAAGCCCAGCATGGTGTTTGATGTGGAAACCAAAGGCCGCGAAGTGAAGTCCCAGACTACCGGTACAACGATTACCTTGCCCGGTAAGAAAGTGGCCGAAATTAAAGTGGTCAGCTTGTTTGGCGACGATGTCCTGAATCAGGGCGCGGCGACAATGGTTACCAGTGGGTCTCTTGAAGGCTACAAATTGAACGAACTCCAGGTTAAGGAGCAGAAATAATGAGATTTCTGATTGTATCTGTATTTGCGTTAATGCTGGCCGCTTGTGTTCAGACGCCTACGCGTAATACCCAAGTGGTTGATGACCGGCCGGGTTTGGCTTTTGAGCTCGCATCCTCTGCGGCTGAGGCTTATGAGCTGAAGGTGGATGGTGTGTCTTATGGCCGTGTTGGGCAGTATCTCGCCGGTGAAAACCGCCTGCGTATAATCGATGGCAGCCACGTAGTGGAACTGGAAAACAACGGCGAGGTAGTGTTCACGCAGAAAGTTTACCTCGGCGCTGGCAGCAACCGGATTCTGAAGGTGGGCAACTATGAATAAGCGTTTAATTCCGGTGGCGTTGGCTGTTTTGTTAGCAACAGGTTGTGCAACGGGGAACAAGCAACTGTATGACTGGGGCGAGTATGAGCAAACACTATTTGTGGTTTATCACGAGCCTGCGTACAAAGAGCAGGCATTGGACAACTACCTGACCTTTGTTCGGGAACACAACAACGGCCAGGGAACTCTTGCACCCGGTTTGTATGCCGAAGCCGGCACGTTCCTGCTTGAGCAGGGTGATGTTAACGGGGCCGTTGCCTTCTACAAAATGGAGTACGAGCGCTGGCCAGAAAGCCGGCCGATGCTCGGTATCCTCATTGAGAACCTGGAGGCGCAGTAATGAATAAGTTGAACCTAGCACTGCTTTTGCTCATCTCGATGATCGCCACTGGTTGTGCCACCACTACGAGTGATCCTAACCGGCTAAATGCCTTTCATGATGACCAGCCAACCTCAATTCTGGTGGTTCCACCCATGAATGAGGTAACGGATGTTCAGGCAACCACTTCGGTTCTGGCAACCCTGCCTTACTTCCTCGGTGAGAAAGGCTTCTATGTTTTCCCGGTAAACACGGTGAAAACGTTGTTGGAGTTTGAAGGATATTACGAGCCCGCCGAAGTTCATGCTGCTCCGCCGGAGCAACTGGCGAATCTTTTCAAAGCCGACGCCATTCTGTACGTAACCATCTATGAGTGGACATCCAAGTACATGGTGCTTGCCACCGTTACCCAGGTGGATTTTGGCTACAAGCTGGTTTCTGCTGATGGGTCGCTGCTGTGGGAAGAAAGATTGCAGGCAGAGTACACGCCCAATAACAACAGCGGCGGTAGCCTTATTGGCTTGATTGTCAAGGCAGTAGAAGCGGCAGCAGAGAGAGCCAATCCGACTTACATACCGTTGACTAAAACGGTTCACGCCCGGGCCTTGGTAACGCCTGCCGGTAATAGCAGCAACCAGGGGATTCCTGTTGGACCCTATCATCCCGGATACGACAAATATTACCAGCGTGTTGCGGAGGAGAACGGAACGGACGAAACAGCTGAGTGAGGTGTGTAATGCCCGTGTAGCGTCCACCCGGGCATTACAGGAAAAGTTTGTCAGCCATGTCATTTACCTCGCTGGAGTTCTTCCAAGTGCACCAAGAACTCTTGATCGGCTGATCTATGGGGGCGAGAACGACCGGATGGTGGTCACCGTGGTGGCCGTTGGCAAGCGGGAGCGCGGTGCGGCGTAAAGCCGGGCACACCGGCGAACCTGACCACTGGTTTACCATAACCGCGATTATGCGCAGCGGAAAAGATTGCGAATTAATGCAGTAGCCGTGCCTGTAATTGTTGGGAGTGCTATGGGATAGCGGAAGACTAAAAGCGATACTGGAGGCCAAAAGATGTAGTTTGTGCTGATTCACTGCCCGAAATCTCGATAGTAGGTGACCAGCCTCGGCTTGAACCCTCTTGGTAGCCCAAACTATACCATTCTTCCTCATCGTCACATTGACTGAAATACCAGATCGCTCCAACGGCCAAAAAAGTAGCACCAACCACGACTGCAACGTCAGTGCCACTCAAACTACTGCTGGCATCACTTCCGTTATGACAATGATATGGTTTCGTCCCCGCATGACATCCGTTCCCGTCAGTGCCGCCACTGTGGGCAAAGCTTATAGTGGGAAAAATTAGCAATAAGGCAGAAAAACAAAAGCTCTTAAATGTCATCACTATTCCTAACGTTGAGAGTCCCTCTTTGGACCCATGCCCCACTCATCTACACGTCGTGCTCAGCATACGAAATTTATGGATTTAATTCGCTGCGGCTATAGCTCTTGTCACAAAATGATTTGTCATTCTGGCAAAGGTATTTCTTGGCGACCTGAACTTCGTCAACTTTTTGGGCATCAAACTGCATTTTTTCAGATAAATGGCTTATCAGCCCGCTGGTTGGGATCTCATATTCGGTGTCTGTACTTATCCGGTTGCCTGATTGGCTACCGTAATACCACCCAGATACTTTCACCTTAAAAGAATCTGAAATAGATAGCAGCTTGATATGGGCTGGCTTCAAAGTAATAAAACATACTTTTCCTAAGCATTTATTGCTTGTTATGAAGGTTAGATTACCTAACAATTTTTCTGCAATTTCATTCGGCTCATCTGTTTCGAATACCACTTTGTTTCTAAAAATAGAATAATCAAAGGTTGCTGGAATAAAAATGTATGCAGACGACATCTCCTTAACTAGTCCATACGATACAGTCATCACATAATTATCTTCATTATCGGGATAAACCGTTGATAGGAACAAGCCAGTTTTATAATGTAGGTCCTTCGTTTGAGATGAAAGGTCACCAAATTTTTTGGTAAATTCCACCATTTCCATTCCAAGCTCCCTTGCTAGTTCTCGGTTTGACGTGACAGCACGATTCTTAAGACTCCACTTTCCTAACTCCTCAATCCTAGCTTGCTCCTCCTCTGCCTCAGTTTCGAAGAAAAACAGAAAATACCCACTACCAAGCACTAGTAGAAATGCACCTAAAAACAACTTATTTTTCAAAATTTAACCTCATTTCTATGATTTTTTGTGAATGAAGCCCTGTCAGCCGGAAAATCTGAGACCGCTTTTAAGCCCCACAACTGGCCCCAGATAAGGCATTTAACACAAATCTTTGAGGCAATTTTGGAGCCGCAAAACGGTGAAAAATTGTCCGGCAACAGTGCATTGTTAAGGGTAGATAACTCCAACGAGTAGGAACGCCACTGCGCCCAAGCCAATGACCAGTGGTAACAGATACTCAAAGAGTGCTCGAACATACGCCACTAGGCCAGCTCTCTGATCCTGGATTCAAGTATTAAGTGCAGCACCGCTCGTATCCAAGCCTCCTGAGTATTCGCCCCAGAAAACTTCTGCCGGTGTGCGATAACCCAGCCGTTTTCGTGGTCGGTTATTCAGTCTGTTCACCGCTTGCCTGGTTGCCTTTCTGGACACCTTGGCGAAGTCAGTGCCTTTCGGAAAGTATTGCCTCAATAGGCCATTCGTATTCTCGTTGGAGCCACGCTGACTGGACCGGTAAGGGTCACAGAAATACGACGTCAGCGACAACGCTTTGCTAAATGTTTGGTGGTCCGAAAATTCAGAACCGTTGTCCAGTGTCATCGTCTGTACGGCCCCTCTGATCGGCCTTAACTCACGGATGATGACATCTGTAACTAAGTGGGCTTTCAGCTTCGGCACACAGCCTGCGAGCAGGTAGCCGGACCGTCTTTCAACCAGAGTGACCGCGCCTGAATTCTTATGCCCGTGAAGGATTGTATCTCCTTCCCAGTGGCCTATATGCAGGCGATCATCGACGGCTTTAGGGCGGCACTCAATGCCTACGCGATTCGGGATCTTGCCTAACCCGGCTCGCTTGGCAAGATGGCGCTGATAACGTCTCTGGTAAGGCAAGCGACAATACCTCCAGAGGTCGCCACCTGCTATTTTGTCCCGGTAAATCAGATTGTAAATCCACTGATGGCTGACTTGGATACTGCCAACTCGCCTCATAAAACCGGCTATCTGATCAGGACTCCATTCACTCTGAATCTGCTTGGCCACCCAATCTATCAATGAGGGCGCTCGTTTATGAGATTTGCGAGCTCCTTTGCGCCGATGTATGGACAAACGACTGGCTTCCATCGGCTCGTATTCAGTCAGGCTTCGATTACGACGTAGCTCCCGACTGATGGTCGAGCTGTGGCAGTTGATCTCCCGGGCTATTTTCCGCTGGCTCCAGCCTACTCTCAAGAAGGCCGAAATCTGGTATCGTTGTGCCTGGGTCAGTTGTCGGTATCCCATGATTCTCTTCACTTTGGTCGGTAAAGCGAATGAGGGTACCGGCAACGGCCCTCCTACCTCTACCTGTTCATCCAAAGTGCTGCACTTATTCTATGAATCCAAGATATAACCATGGCACTCTCGGAACATGAGACATATCGTAGTTGTGCTGGTCTTCTTCGCTCCAGCCCTCCATATATGTCTGAACTGCCTCAAGGTAATCTTGATATTTTTTTCGCCAAATAAAGAAGTCAGAGATACCGTAAACCAAAAATGCACACAGGAAATATGTAATCGTCAGTGAAACTGCGACAACAAACATTTCCTGTGCTGGCGCTGATAGTGATATCCCCAGCGCAGAAATTTCTGTTGGGACTAAGTCCGCAGTTGCGACAAGAAAACCCGTTGTACTTGCTATAAGGAGGTTCCGCCTCTCTATTCGCGTGATCTGACTGAGCGGGTCAGTTAAAAAATCAACCGGATTAGGACCGGACACATTTATCTCCTTAACGCGTAGCTAAGCGGCGGCCCGACAGGGGCGTCCGGTGGGCGGCCTTTAGGGAACGTACTTGAGCGTTTTGTTAAGAGTTATTACACTAGCCCATTCTGGTTTCTTCGACAATCTCCCCATCAACTATTCGCGCACACCTAAAGGTTATAGTGTCACCGCGTACAAACCTTCCTCGATTGCAACTTACCTCCCATCTGCCATACTCAGGCGGGTGACCCGAAATCAGGAGGAAAACTGGGATCGAAACAATGGTGCTTGCCCCGGCCCCAACGGCTGCTGCAAAAAAACTAACCTGAATGAACAATATCACCGAGCAAGTCGCAATGACCCCAAATGCAACATAGATATAAACATTTTGTGTCGACGTCATGCTAAGCGAGCTTTCAATAGACGCTCTTCTTCGCTCAACTAATTTTGAGGCGTGGGCTTGGTAATACCTTTTAGTCATTAGTGGTTCTTTCGGGAGCTTCATATACCCAACACTCTTAACAGTGGCTGCATATCCAAGATATTGCACAAAAGCGCGTTCTCGATAATGCCACTTTTCTGCTATGACACGCGGTGGAAATGCTGTTATTTAAAAATAGGTTAGCCATATTATTCCTGAGCGCCATGTAATCGCTTGGCTTGGTGATTCCTTGTTTTGTCTCCTAACCGAGCCGCTCACCTGTTGCTCAGTAGAAAACATCATGCCTAGAAAATAAATATTTGTGCTCAGTTTAATTCTATCGGCTGCGCCAGCCGTTGAAGAGAAGCGTTCAGTGTCGTGCGGCTAACAGCAAAGTGTTCAGCCACTTCTTTTTTCGTGATGTTCGGGTCTAACAGCATGGCGGCAGCCTTCTTCACATCAGCGTCTGACATGGCCGGTTTTCGGCCACCTTTTCGCCCTCGGGCCCGGGCTGCCTGCAATCCGGCTATCGTCCTTTCCCGAATTAGGTCGTGTTCAAACTCAGCCAAGGCACCGAAAATATGGAATACCAAGCGGCCACCGGAACTGGTGGTGTCGATGGATTCCGTCAGTGACTTGAAGCCGATTTCTCGATCATGGAGCTCCTGGACTATTTCTACCAGGTCTTTCAGCGAACGGGCAAGCCGATCCAGTTTCCAGACCACCAGAATGTCGCCCTTTCGGAGGGTACGCAGACACTGCGACAGCTCAGGTCGTTCCCGGAGCTTACCGGTAAACTTTTCTTGAAAGATCTGTTCGCAACCGGCTTTCTCCAGAGCATCGACCTGGAACTCCGGATTTTGATCTTGGGTACTGACACGTGCATATCCTATGATCATCAAAAGAGCCTTTTCTGGTCATAGTTTTTTGTACGTGATTCTTGGACGCAAAACAATAGGAAAATCGGTGTTTTTAGGATATGAAGTGGGCGTACAAAAAACGACCCTTAAGCATGTGTCTCTATGCGAAATCCATCACTTCGGCCTCCGATCCCCCTCCATAATCTTAGCCACGAAAACCGATTTCCCATAAGTCTCAAAAGACCACTTCAGGGTATCGGAAAGAACGCTCATAACCTCGTCGTACTCACCGAAAATTTCCGTGCTCATGCGGCCGGCGACAACTTCCAGATTGGTCTCTTTCAGCCGGGCGATCAAATCCCAAATGGGTTGCTTGTAGTCATCCTTCAGGGGATAAAAACTCAGTTGCACAGACAGGAACATAAATACCTCCGGTTTCTCTGTTTATTGTCGCTTCTGCTGTCAGTAGCCCATGGCCGAGGAAGTGCTGCGCCTCGGGTCTGCGCCGCCGTACAGGGTGCCGTCTTCTCCTATCATGATACTCTGAATGGCTCCCATAGCCGAGTTGGTCACCACCTTGTGGCCGCGGCTTTCCAGTAAGCGCACCGTGTCTGCACTGATGCCTTGTTCAATGCGGATTTCATCCGGCAGCCACTGATGATGAATGCGGGGCGCGCTGACGGCTGTTTGTATGTTCATGCCGTGATCGATCACGTTCATGATTACCTGCAGGGTGGTGGTAATAATACGCGAGCCGCCCGGGCTGCCAGTTACCAGAAAGTTGCGGGCGCCTTTGCGAACGATGGTCGGCGACATGGAGCTGAGCATGCGCTTACCGGGTTCCACCTTATTTGCCTCACCGCCGATCAGGCCGTAAGCATTGGGCACGCCCGGCTTGGCACTGAAATCATCCATTTCGTTATTAAGCAGAAAACCGGCGCCTTGCACGGTAATGCCTGAGCCGTAGCTGAAGTTGATGGTGTAGGTGTTCGATACCGCATTGCCCCATTTATCGACAACCGAAAAATGTGTGGTTTCCGGGCTTTCGTAGCCTGGGGGCTGGCCGTAACGGATCTCGCCTGCGGGGCGTGCTTTGTCAGGCTTTATGCCTTGCCGCAGGTCTTCAGCGTAAGCCTTGCTGGTCAGGCCATTTAACGGCACGTCTACATAATCCGTATCGCCCAAATATTCTGAGCGATCGGCATAGGCAAGTTTCATGGCTTCCACCATGTAGTGAATCGTATCGGCTGAGTTGTGGCCCAGCTCCTGAATTGGAAATCCTTCAAGAATGTTGAGTATCTGGACGATGTGAGTGCCGCCGGAGGAGGGTGGTGACATGGAGTAAATATCATAGCCCCGGTAGCTTCCCCTTACCGGGTTGCGCACAACCGGTTGGTAGTCTTCAAGATCCTGTTGGGTGATGAGCCCCCCGTGTCTCTTCATCTCCTCGACTATCAGTTGTGCGGTTTCACCTTCGTAAAAGCCTTTCACGCCCTTGTCTGCAATGCGCTGCAAAGTGTCTGCCAATTCTGGCTGGCGGAAGCGCTCGCCAGCTTGCCAGGCAGAGCCGTCTTCTTTATAGAAGGTCTCAAGAGTTGCGGGCCAGTGCTGGAGCCGTTCCCGCGCCTGCTCAAGGCCTTCGCTGAAGCGTTGCGGGACAATAAAGCCTTCTCTGGCGAGTTTGATGGCCGGGGCAAGCGCCTGTTTTAGGGGTAGGGTGCCGTGACGTTCCAGTGCCATGGCAAAACCGGCAACCGTACCGGGAACGCCTGCGGCTAGATGGGTAAACCGGCTGCGGTTCTGCACCACTTCGCCGGATTCATCCTGATACATGGTTTCTGTGGCGCCCGAGGGGGCTTTTTCCCGGTAATCGATGGCTTCTGGCTCGGAGCCGTCGCCTTTGGATATCAGCATAAAACCGCCGCCGCCGATGTTACCTGATCTTGGCTGAGTAACGGCTAGCGCGAAGCCGGCGGTTACGGCCGCATCCACCGCATTACCGCCGTCCTGCAGTACCTTCAGGGCGACCTCTGTTGCCAAAGTGTGACTGGTTGCTACCATGCCTTGGCGGGCGCTGGCAGGATGAAATCGTTCGCCTTCAAGAATGGCTTGGCTGAAAACCGGCGTTGCCAGAGTTGTAAGGCATGCAGTCAGGATGAGTACACACAGGCCACCTGAGCGCCCAGTGAATCGGGTTTTCCAAGATTGCTGGTGTAGGCCTCTGTCCATGTCCCTGTTCCTCGTTTCTGGTGTTCAGATAGGCTATGATAGCCCGTCATTTTATAGGGTGCGTACCGCTAACCTTAGCACCTGTTCGGGCTGCCGTTTCCGACAATGGTTCCCGGCGCACCTGCTTTCCCGTTTGTCAGTTAAGGAAAGGCTTTACATGGAGCATACCTACCGTCTTGTGATTTCCTGCCCCGACAGGGTTGGAATCGTTGCCAAGGTGAGTAATTTTCTACAGACCTACAATGGCTGGATCACTGAAGCGAGCCACCATTCGGATACCTACACCGACTGGTTTTTCATGCGCCACGAGATCAAAGCCAAATCTATTCCTTTTGGCCTTGAACAGTTCCGCGCCGCATTTGCGCCGATCGCCCAAGAGTTCGATATGCAGTGGCATATTGCGGATTCGGCCCAGCCCAAAAAAGTGATTCTGATGTGCAGTAAGGAGTCCCACTGTGTGGCCGATCTCCTGTACCGCTGGCACAGCAATGACATCAACGCTGAGATTGTTGCGGTTATTTCTAATCACGACGATTTGCGTCGCATGGTGGAATGGCACGAAATCCCGTATCACCATATTCCGATGAGCAAGGAAAATCGTGAAGAGGCGTTCGCCCACGTCGACGAGCTTTTTCAGACCTACGAGGCCGATGTGGTGGTGCTCGCACGGTATATGCAAATCCTTCCGGCGGAGCTTTGTGCAAAGTACGCGGGCAAAGTGATCAACATTCACCACAGCTTTTTGCCATCCTTCGCAGGTGCGCGGCCTTATCACCAGGCGTACAGCCGTGGGGTCAAGCTGATCGGTGCTACTTGCCATTACGTGACCCAGGATCTTGATGAAGGGCCGATAATTGAGCAGGACGTTATCCGCATTACCCACAGTGATAGCATTGAGGACATGGTGCGCCTCGGTAAAGATGTGGAGAAAAATGTTCTTGCCCGGGGATTGCGCTCTCATGTTGAGGATCGCGTGATCACCTACGAAAACAAGACGGTGGTATTTGATTAAGGCTGCCTCACAGATGCCCCTGAAAGGGTGCGACTGTGGTAGAATCGGCGGCTTGTTGAAGAATAACTACGGGGCCGAGAAGCGGCCCTGAAACGACTTCCAGATAACGCAAAGGAACTTTTCTCGATGGGTGAATTAGCCAAAGAGATCCTGCCGGTCAATATTGAAGATGAACTGAAGCAGTCTTACCTAGATTACGCCATGAGCGTAATCGTTGGGCGAGCGCTTCCGGACGTGCGGGATGGCCTCAAGCCGGTTCACCGTCGTGTTCTGTTCGCAATGTCCGAACTGAATAACGACTGGAACAAGGCCTACAAGAAGTCTGCCCGTGTGGTGGGTGATGTTATTGGTAAGTATCACCCGCACGGTGACTCTGCTGTTTACGACACCATCGTACGTATGGCTCAGCCATTCTCCCTGCGTTACCCGCTGGTAAACGGCCAGGGTAACTTCGGTTCTATCGACGGCGATAACGCGGCAGCCATGCGTTACACCGAAATTCGCATGGAGAAAATTGCACACTCCTTGTTGGCGGATCTCGAGAAAGAAACCGTAGACTTTGTCGATAACTACGATGGCACAGAGCGAATTCCTGAGGTAATGCCTACCCGGGTTCCTAACCTGCTGGTGAACGGCTCCTCGGGTATTGCGGTGGGCATGGCGACGAATATTCCGCCCCACAACCTGACCGAAGTGGTCACGGGTTGCTTGGCGCTGATTGATAATCCGGATCTCACCTGCGATGAGTTGATGGAGTACATTCCAGGCCCGGATTTCCCGACCGATGGCATCATCAACGGCCGTGCCGGCATTGTTGAGGCTTATCGTACCGGTCGTGGCCGCATCTACATTCGCGCTCGTCACGAGATTGAAACCGACAAGAAAACCAACCGCGTTGCCATCATCATCACCGAGCTGCCGTATCAGCTTAACAAAGCCCGTCTGATCGAAAAGATCGCCGAGCTGGTGAAGGAAAAGCGCCTGGAAGGCATCACCGAACTTCGGGATGAGTCCAACAAGGAAGGTATCCGCGTTTTTATCGAGTTGCGCCGCGGCGAGAACCCGGAAGTTGTGGTCAATAATCTGTTTAAGCAGACCCAGCTGCAGACGGTATTCGGTATTAACATGGTTGCGCTGATCAACGGCGAGCCGAGAATTCTTAACCTCAAAGAAATGCTGGATGCGTTCGTGCGCCACCGCCGTGAAGTGGTGACCCGTCGTACCTTATTTGAATTGCGTAAAGCCCGCGAGCGAGGCCATATTCTTGAAGGCCTGACCGTCGCATTGGCCAACATCGATGAGATGATTGAGCTGATCAAAGCTTCTCCAAGCTCTTTGGAGGCTAAAGAAAAGCTGATGGCCAGAGGCTGGGCGCCTGGTAACGTCATGGCGATGCTTGAGCGTGCTGGCGAAGATGCCTGCCGCCCAGACGATCTGCCAGAAGCCTACGGCCTGCGCGGTGGTCTGTACTTCATGTCTCCAGAGCAGACTCAAGCTATCCTGGACATGCGACTGCACCGTTTGACCGGTCTGGAGACTGAAAAACTCCAGAACGAGTACAAGGAAATTCTAGCAAAAATTGCCGGCCTGCTGGAAATTCTGGGCGATCCAGATCGCCTGATGCAGGTTATCCGTGAAGAGCTAGAAGCTGTGGTAGAAGAGTTCGGTGACAAGCGTCGCACGGAAATAACCAGCTCCCAGCGCGACCTCACGGTTGCCGACCTGATTGATGAAGAAGATTTGGTTGTAACCATTTCCCACAGCGGTTACGCCAAGACTCAGGCAGTTGAAGACTATCAGGCTCAGCGCCGTGGTGGCCGCGGTAAAGCTGCGACCTCCATGAAAGACGAAGATTTCGTTGAGAAGCTGCTAGTTGCCAACTCCCACGACACCATTCTGTGCTTCTCTAACCGAGGCAAAGTTTACTGGTTGCGTGTATTCGAGATTCCCCGTGCCAGCCGCGCGTCCCGTGGTCGGCCAATGGTGAACATTCTGCCCCTGGATGAAGGTGAGCGCATCACCACCTTCCTGCCAGTGCGGGATTATCCAGAAAACCAGTTTGTTCTGATGGCAACGTCTGCGGGCGTTGTTAAGAAAACGCGTTTGCCGAACTTCTCCCGTCCGCGTAGCAGTGGCCTGATTGCCTTGTCTCTGGACGAAGGCGATACGTTGATCGGTGCTGCGATAACGGAAGGCGATGCCGAAATCATGCTGTTCTCCACAGCTGGCAAAGCGGTTCGCTTCAACGAAGAGGCGGTTCGCCCGCTGAGCCGGACGGCGCGTGGCGTACGTGGTATTAGAATGCCCGAGGGCCATCACGTGGTCTCCCTGATCATTCCTCAGGAAGGCGGCGTTATTCTGACCGCCAGTGAGAACGGTTACGGCAAGCGCACCGCGATTGGTGAGTTCCCGACATACAATCGTGGCAGCCAGGGCGTTATCGCCATGCAGTGCTCCGAGCGTAACGGCAACCTAGTAACCGCGTTGCAGCTGTTTGATGGCGACGAGATGATGCTGATTTCCGATAAGGGCACGCTGGTTCGTACCCGCACGGATGAAGTATCGGTTCTTAGCCGGAACACCCAGGGCGTGCGTTTGATCAGGCTGAGCCAAGAAGACGAGCGCCTGGTAGGCGTAGAGCGGATTGCCGAAACCGACGATGACGACATCGAAGGCGAAGACGCTTCAACAGATGAAAGCGAAGACAACAGCCCGGAGCAGGATGCTGGCGAGGAATAAGCCAGCACTGCCGAACACCGAATCCGCAAGACGTGAGAGACCACAGGAACATGAGCAGGGCGTATAACTTTTGTGCAGGTCCGGCAACGCTGCCGGAAAGTGTGCTGGCACAGGCACGGGATGAAATGTTGGACTGGCGTGGCACGGGCATGTCGGTAATGGAAATGAGCCATCGTGGCGATGCGTTCATGGAAATTGCCGAAACCGCTGAGCGAGACCTGCGCGAATTGGCGGGCGTATCAGACGATTACGCCGTTCTCTTTATGCAGGGTGGAGCTTCCAGTCAGTTCTCCACGATTCCCTTGAACTTGCTTGGCGACAAAACGTCTGCGGATTATGTAAACACCGGCATTTGGTCGAAAAAGGCCATTGCGGAAGCCAATCGTTATGCCGATGTGAACGTCGTCGCTAGCTCGGAAGAGGGCGGCTTCGCCAGCATTCCGGATCAAGCGACTTGGCAGACTCATGCCGATGCGGCGTACCTGCATTACACGCCGAACGAAACCATCGGCGGCCTAGAGTTTGATTTTGTTCCCGACAGCGGCGATGTGCCGCTGGTGGCGGACATGTCTTCTACCATGCTTTCTCGCCCGGTAGATGTGTCCAAGTTCGGGCTGATTTACGCAGGCGCTCAGAAAAATATCGGTCCCTCTGGGCTAGTCGTGGTCATTATTCGGAAAGACCTTCTGGGCAAAGCCCGCAAGGAAACGCCAACCATGATGAACTACCAGGTTATTGCGGATAACGGTTCTATGTACAACACGCCGGCGACGTATTCTTGGTATCTCGCGGGCTTGGTATTTAAGTGGTTGAAAGCCCAAGGCGGCGTGAAAGCCATGGGTGAGACGAACTTAAGGAAGGCGCAAAAGCTGTACGGCTTTATCGATACCAACGAGTTTTACGCCAACCCTATTGAGCCACGCTTCCGCTCTTGGATGAATATTCCATTCACTCTGCGTGATGATGCTCTGAACAGTGCCTTCCTTGAAGGAGCCGACGCCCGGGGTTTGCTGAACCTGGCCGGTCACCGCTCTGTAGGCGGCATGCGTGCTAGTATTTATAACGCCATGCCAGAGGCCGGTGTGGATGCGTTGATTCAGTACATGACAGAATTTGCCAAGGAGCGGGGCTGATCATGAGTGATGAGCAGGCCCGCCTTGGAGAGCTACGGGAAGAGATAGACAGCCTTGATCAGAGAATCTTGGAGCTGATCAGCGCTCGGGCGAAATGCGCCCAGGAAGTGGCTCATGTGAAAACGGCTGCCAACCCCGAGCAGAACGTGTTTTTCTACCGACCCGAGCGGGAAGCTCAGGTTCTTCGCCGCATTAAAGAGGCCAATCCAGGCCCTCTGCCTGGCGAGGAAATGGCCCGGCTGTTTCGCGAAATAATGTCGGCCTGCCTGGCGCTGGAAAAGCCCATGCATATAGCCTTTCTTGGGCCTGTCGGCACGTTTACTCAGGCGGCCGCTCTCAAGCATTTCGGGCATTCTGTAGTCAGCGTGCCGTTACCGGCGATTGATGCGGTGTTCCGCGAGGTGGAATCCGGAGCTGCCCATTACGGTGTGGTGCCGGTGGAAAACTCCACAGAGGGCATGATCAACCATACGCTTGATATGTTTATGACGTCTCCGCTGAAAATCTGCGGTGAAGTACAGTTAAGAATTCATCACCATCTTCTGGTTTCACCGGAGTTCCGGGATCAGGAAATAACCCGCATCTACTCGCACCAGCAGTCGTTTGCCCAGTGTCGTCAGTGGCTGGATACCCATCGCTATGGCATTGAGCGAGTGACTGTATCCAGTAATGCCGAAGCGGCACGCCGGGCCGCCAAAGAACCAGGCACCGCCGCGATTGCCGGTGATATGGCAGAAGAGCTTTACGGTTTGGAGAAGCTGGCCAACAGCATTGAAGACAGGCCAGACAACACCACCCGATTCCTGATTATCGGCCGCGAAGAAGTGCAGTCGAGCGGGCATGACAAATCATCGATCGTTGTTTCCATGAGAAACAAACCGGGTGCGTTGTATCAATTGTTGGAGCCGTTTCACCGCCATGGAATAAGTCTTACGCGGCTAGAGACCCGGCCCTCGCCCAGTGGCACCTGGACGTATGTGTTCTATATCGATTTTGAAGGGCATATAGACGATGAGCAGGCACATAAAGCGCTTGCTGAGGTAGAAGAAGAAGCCGTTGAGCTCAAGCGGTTGGGTTCCTACCCCATCGGTGTTCTCTAGTACTTATCACGAGAGCTTAGCATTAGAGCTTCGCGACAGATAATTAAAGGAAGGTATATGGCCATTGATTATCAAAGCCTTGCTGTAGAGGGCGTTCAGGCCTTGTCTCCCTATCAGCCGGGCAAGCCAATCAGCGAGTTGGCCCGTGAATTGGGTCTGGATCCGGCTGAGGTGGTCAAGCTTGCCAGCAATGAAAACCCTTTGGGCCCCAGCAAAAAAGCGACCGCTGCGGTTGAAAGCGCACTGACCGATCTTTGTCTGTATCCCGATGGCAATGGCTTTGATTTAAAGCAGAAGCTGTCTGGGCGCCTTGGTGTTGAGGCTGACCAGATCACGCTTGGGAATGGCTCAAACGACGTACTCGAAGTGATCGCCCGTTGCTTTGCTGATGCAAATTCCGAGGTTGTGTTCTCCCAGTATGCGTTTGCTATTTACCCGATCGTTACTCAAGTTATTGGCGCGAAGGCTGTTGCTGTGCCGGCCAAAGATTGGGGGCACGATCTGGATGCCATGGCCGCGGCCGTAACAGAGCGCACTCGTCTGATATTCGTAGCCAACCCGAACAACCCTACGGGAACTGTACACAACTCGGGCGCCATTGAAGCGTTTCTGAGTAAGATTCCTGAAGATGTACTGGTGGTTCTAGATGAAGCCTACTGCGAGTACATGACCGGGGAGAGCGATCCCGACGGGGTTGCCTTGTTAACCCGTTTTCCGAACTTAATTGTGTGCCGCACGTTTTCCAAAGCCTGGGGTCTTGCGGCCCTGCGCGTTGGCTACAGCGTAAGCTCACCGGCTATTGCCGATATCCTGAACCGTGTTCGTCAACCCTTTAACGTAAGCGCCGTGGCACTGGCAGCCGCTGCGGCAGTGCTGGATGATGAAGACTACCTGCAGCGCTCCCGCGAGATCAATACCGCAGGATTGAAGCAGCTAGAAGAGGCCTTTGATCAGATGGGCCTTCGGTATATTCCGTCATCCGGGAACTTTGTGGCTGTTGAAATAGGGCCCCAAGCCATGGGCGTTTACCAAGTTTTGTTGGCCCAAGGTGTTATTGTGCGCCCGATTGCGGGTTACGGTATGCCCAACCACCTACGGGTTTCGGTGGGTTTGCGCGAGCAAAACGAACACTTTATCGACGCGCTCTCGAAGGCGCTGGCAGCAGCCGGGCAGGGAGCCTAAGGTGCCATCCCGCGAACCGCTTTTTCAGCGTGTTGCCATTATTGGGTTAGGCTTAATAGGTGGTTCGCTGGCCGGCGCTATTCGCAAACACGGTTTGGCGCATGAGGTCGTTGCTGCGGATCAACGCAAAGAAGACCTGCTGCTAGGCGAGTCCCAGGGTGTGATTGATACGATTGCGCAAACGGTTGCCGAAGCGGTGCAGGGCGCAGACCTTGTTGTGCTGGCCGTGCCGGTACAGGCGACCCGCAAGGTGCTTGAAGAAATACGCCCGCATCTTGCGGCAGATGCCATTCTTACAGACGTTGGCAGTACCAAGTCCGGTTTCGTGAAGGACGTTGAGGCTGTCTTCGGCGAGTTTTTGCCCTGTATTATTCCGGGGCATCCCATTGCGGGTTCGGAGAGAAGTGGCATCCGTGCGGCTAATTCGGATTTGTTCAGAAACCACAAAGTTATACTGACTCCCCCAGATAACGTCAGCAGTAATGATCTCGCCAAGCTTCAAGCTTTGTGGGAGGCGTGCGGCGCTACCGTACTCACCATGTCTGTGGCTTATCACGATGAAGTGCTGGCGGCGACCAGCCATCTACCCCATCTGATTGCCTTCTCGCTGGTTGATACGCTGGCCGGGGAAGGCCAGAACATGGATATATTCCGGTATGCAGCAGGCGGGTTCCGTGACTTTACTCGCATTGCCGCAAGCGATCCGGTTATGTGGCACGATATCTTTCTTTCCAACAGCGACGCCGTTCTTCGGGTGATTGATCATTTCACCCATGATCTGGATCAGTTGCGCACAGCAATTGCCGAGCAAGACGGCGCCATGCTGTTGCGGGTATTTAGCCGCGCCAAGGCGGCCCGCGAACACTTTTCAAAAATGCTTTCAGGACAGGCCTACGTGACAAATAACAGTGAAAAGCAGGTAACGTTCCGCCTCCAGCCCGGTGGCTCAGTAACCGGCGACATACGGGTGCCCGGTGATAAATCCATTTCCCATCGCTCAATTATGCTCGGCGCTCTCGCCGACGGCATAACCGAAGTGAAAGGCTTTCTCGAGGGCGAAGACAGTCTCGCCACGATACAGGCGTTCCGGGATATGGGCGTTACGATTGAGGGGCCAGATAACGGCTTTGTGCGCATCCACGGTGTTGGAATGCATGGTTTACAGGCACCGCGTAGCCCGATATATCTCGGTAACTCTGGCACAGGCATGAGGTTGTTCACCGGTCTGTTGGCCGCGCAGCCTTTTGAATCTGAACTTACGGGTGATGCCAGTCTTTCAGTGCGACCTATGAATCGGGTCGCTGACCCGCTTCGGTCTATGGGTGCAGTGATCGACACGGCAGAGGGTGGACGTCCGCCTTTGAAAATTCGGGGCAGCCAGAACAAGAAGCTTACCGGTATTCACTACGATATGCCGGTTGCCAGTGCTCAGGTGAAATCCTGTCTGTTACTTGCAGGTTTGTATGCTGAGGGAACAACCTCTGTTACTGAGCCAGCGCCGACTCGTGATCATACCGAGCGTATGCTGGCAGGGTTTGGCTATAAGGTAGAGCGGGATGGCCCAACGGCCAGCGTTACAGGTGGTGGCAAGCTGACGGCTAATGCCATTGATGTTCCCGCAGACATATCGTCGGCCGCTTTTTTCATGGTTGCCGCTAGTATTGCTCCGGGTTCCGATCTGACTCTGCGCCATGTAGGTATGAACCCAACACGGATAGGCGTGATCAACATTCTGCAGCAAATGGGCGGAAATATTGAAATCATGGCCGAGCGTGAGATCGGTGGCGAGCCGGTTGCCGATCTGCGCGTTCGCTTCGCTGAGCTCAAGGGTATCAATATCCCAGAAGACCAGGTGGCATTGGCTATCGATGAGTTCCCGGCGCTGTTTATTGCGGCGGCTTGCGCCACCGGCCGAACTGTTCTGACCGGTGCTGAGGAGCTGCGGGTAAAAGAAAGCGACCGTATTCAAGTAATGGCAGACGGCCTTGCAACACTGGGTATAGAAACCACGGTTACGGAAGATGGCATTGTGATCGAAGGCGGCCAAACTATTAAGGGTGGCACTGTTTACAGCCATGACGACCACCGCATTGCCATGTCTTTTGCGGCGGCCTCTTTGCGCGCCACCGAAGAGATTGAAATAACTGACTGCGCCGTTGTGGCGACATCCTTCCCGGGCTTCGTAGAGCTTGCCCGAGAAACAGGCATCAATATTTCAGCCGAAGTGTCTGGCGGCGCGAGCGCTGAACAGGGAGCACGTTAATGTCGGAAGGCAGCGCACCAGTCATCGCGGTTGACGGCCCGGGTGGTTCAGGCAAGGGTACAGTTACCCAAATGCTGGCGAAAAAACTGGGCTGGCACCTGCTCGACAGTGGTGCGCTCTACCGGCTAACGGCTCTTGCGGCAACGCGCCAAAACGTATCGCTAGATGATGAAGCCGCGTTGATCCGTGTTGCTGCGTCTCTGGATGTGGCCTTCGAACCCACGCCCGAGGGCGAGCCTGTAAAAGTGATTTTGGCCGGGGAGGATGTTACCGGTGACATCCGCACGGAAACCTGCGGCAACAACGCATCTAAGATTGCCGTAATGCAACCGGTGCGTGATGCGCTTCTGCAACGCCAGCGTGACTTCCAGCAGAAACCAGGGTTGGTAGCCGATGGCCGCGATATGGGCACGGTTGTGTTCCCGAATGCACCGGTTAAGATTTTCCTAACAGCCAGTGCGCAAGAGCGTGCCCGGCGGCGTTTCGGCCAGTTGAACGCTGCGGGAGTCGATGTTAGTATTGACGCCGTTTTAGAGGAGATACGGGTTCGTGATGAACGAGATATGAACCGTTCCGCAGCCCCTCTCAAGCCTGCAGATGATGCGCAAGTCATTGATTCTACGGGTTTGAGTATAAAGGAGGTGCTCGACAGATGTATGGCTGTAGTAGGTCAGATCTGACTTCGCCTTTTTGTCGTTGAAATGCCGGAAACAGCGAAACCTGCCAGCCGCTGGCTGATTCCGGAACTTATTAACAGACCGTGTTGCTGGTGGCACGGAGCATACTTGCGTTGAACCTATAGGACTCATAATGAGCGAAAGCTTTGCGGATCTTTTTGAAGAAAGCCTAAAAGAAATTGACATGAAACCAGGTTCCATCGTCCAGGGAACCGTAGTTGATGTTGATAGCGACTGGGTCACAGTTAACGCCGGGCTGAAGTCCGAAGGTGTTATCCCCGCCTCCCAGTTCCTGAACGAAAAAGGCGAGTTAGAAGTAGCTATCGGCGACGTTGTCGACGTAGCACTGGATGCAGTGGAAGATGGTTTCGGTGAAACCCGTCTTTCCCGTGAAAAGGCCAAGCGCGCAGAATCTTGGAAGGTACTCGAGAAGTCCTTCGAAGCTGAAGAAGTGGTCAAAGGTATTATTAATGGCAAGGTCAAAGGTGGTTTCACCGTTGATCTGGCTGGTATTCGTGCCTTCCTGCCAGGTTCACTGGTAGACGTTCGTCCGGTTCGCGACACCGCGCACCTAGAGAACAAAGAGCTCGAATTTAAGGTTATCAAGCTAGACCAGAAGCGTAACAACGTGGTTGTTTCTCGCCGCGCCGTTCTGGAAGCTGAAAACAGTGCTGAGCGCGAAGCTCTGCTGGAAACCCTGACCGAAGGTCTAACAATCAAGGGTATCGTCAAGAACCTGACCGACTACGGCGCGTTCGTAGATCTGGGTGGTGTTGACGGCCTGCTGCACATTACCGATATGGCTTGGAAGCGCATCAAGCATCCAAGTGAAATCGTGAATGTTGGCGATGAGATCGACGTTAAGGTTCTGAAATTTGACCGTGAGCGCAACCGCGTATCTCTGGGTCTGAAGCAGCTGGGCGAAGATCCCTGGGTTGATATCAAAGGTCGTTACCCAGAAAGCACACGGGTTATAGCCCGTGTAACCAACCTGACCGATTACGGCTGCTTTGCTGAGCTGGAAGAAGGTGTTGAAGGTCTGGTTCACGTATCCGAAATGGATTGGACCAACAAGAACATCCATCCTTCTAAAGTCGTTAACGTTGGCGACGAAGTAGAAGTGATGATTCTGGACATCGATGAAGAGCGTCGTCGTATCTCACTGGGTATCAAGCAATGCGTTTCCAACCCATGGGAAGACTTCTCCGGCAACTTCAACAAGGGCGACCGCATCTCCGGTAAGATCAAGTCAATCACTGACTTTGGTATCTTCATCGGTCTGGACGGTGGCATCGATGGTCTGGTTCACCTGTCAGATATCAGCTGGAACGAAACAGGCGAAGAAGCCGTTCGTGAATACAAGAAGGGCGACGATGTTGATACCGTTATCCTGTCTGTAGATCCCGAGCGTGAGCGCATCTCGCTGGGTATCAAGCAGCTTGAGAGCGATCCGTTCGCCGAGTTTGTTCAGCTGAACGACAAGGGCTCCATCGTTAAGGGCACTGTTTCCGCTGTTGATGCGAAGGCAGCTACTATCGCTCTGAATGAAGAAGTTGAAGCGGTATTGAAAGCCTCTGAAATCAGCCGTGATCGCGTTGAAGATGCGCGTAACGCTCTGAAAGAAGGCGAAGAAGTCGAAGCTAAGATCATCAGCATCGATCGCAAAAATCGCGTTATCAACCTGTCTGTTAAGTCTAAGGATGTAGAAGACGACAAGCAGGCGATTGATACCGTGCGCACCAAAACTGCAGAAACCTCCTCTAGTGCGACCACCATTGGTGATCTCATCAAGGAACAAATGCAGCAGCAAAACACCAACAAGGACTAATCTCCGGTTGGTTCGAAAAAAAACGGGCTCTAAGAGCCCGTTTTTTTTGTGTTTTTTTCTGATTTGGCTAAACTAGGGGTTGGGAATTCGGTAACCAATGGTCGAACAAAAAAGAAAAGAGGAAAGTGCCTCATGACGAAGTCTGAACTGGTCGAATTAATTGCCTCAAAACAAACACAGCTTTCGGTTAAAGACGTTGAGCTGGCAGTAAAAACAGTTATTGAGCATATGTCTCAATCGCTAGCTAATGGGCAGCGAATTGAAATAAGGGGGTTTGGCAGCTTTTCCCTTCATCATCGGGCGGCCCGCACAGGCCGGAACCCGAAAACCGGTGAAGCCGTACAGTTACCCGCTAAGCATGTTCCTCACTTCAAACCCGGCAAGGAACTGCGAGAACAGGTTAACGAGAGTTTGAAACAGGGGTTTTAACAGCTTTTATCCCTGAAGAAAAACATCAATAATTCGGGCACTTATCAGCGTTTGGGAGAGCTAAGGTTATGGCAGGATTACAGAAGATCCTATTGATTCTGTTGGTACTGGTCCTGGTATTGCTGGCGCTCGTATTCTCGCTGAACAATCAGATGGCTGTCGGACTTAACTTTTTGGTGTTTGAGACTAAGCCCCACGGTATCGCCGTGTGGATTATCATGTCTTTTGTTATTGGCGCGCTGGTTGGGATTTTAATGACCATTCTCGCCACATTTCGCGCGTCGGTTTCCCGTCGCACCCTTCAGAAACGACTTGATCGCGCCGAGCAGGCATTGGAGAAATCCAGGGCCCAGAACGACCAGGCTATTTAATGGATATAGTGTTTCAGTGGCTGCTGTTGACGGTTGCAGTTGCCGTTGGCTGGTTTGTTGGACGGCTGGGTGGTGGTCGTAACCAAACCCGAACGAAGATCTCAGACGAAGAGTCTGTTAAAGACCGGCTACAGTTTCTGTTTACGAACTACTCAGATCAGGCAGTCGACAACTTTGTGCAGTCATTGGCTGTCAACAAAGAGACCGTAAGCCTGCATCTTTCTATTGGCCGGCATTTCCGCAATAAAGGCGAAACCGACCGCGCCATTTTGGTTCATCAGAACCTGCTCGCAAGGCCCGAACTGCCTCCTCGATTTTCCCCTCAAGTAACGCTTGAGCTTGCCATGGACTTTCTTAACGCCGGCTTGCTGGATCGCGCTGAAGCGTTGTTGCAACAGTTAATGGGGGATCGGGAGTACGGGCGAAAAGCGGCTCAGCAGCTCATCGAGCTTTACCAGCAGGAAAGTGAGTGGGGCAAAGCGGCCGATGTCGCCCGAACCCTGACCAAGAACGATGCGGACCCGGCGATGTTCAAGGATCTTGCGTACCTGACCTGTGAACTGGCAGAACGAGCCCTTGGGCAGGATGATCGCTGGGGTGCCCAGAAACTTGCCAAAGAAGCGCTAGGCTACGATCGTTCTTGCGTTCGGGCAACGCTGATACTGATGAAGATTCTGATCCGGCAGGGCAGTTACCGAGAAGCGGGTAATCAAGGTTTGAAAGTTTTTGACCAGAACTCGGATTTTGGGCCGGAATCCGTTGATCGCCTGATGAAGCTGGAACACGAGCACGGCGATATCGGCCGGCTGGTCAAAAAATTGCGTAAGCTTTACCAGGTTTATCCAAGCACTAGTTTGCTTTTGGCCCTAGTGGAATCTGTTGAACGAGTCTCCGGCCGCCCGGCTGCTATTGATCTGCTGCGCCAAGAGCTCGAAATCCGCCCCAGCGTGGGAGCGCTTTTGCGGCTGGTGGAAATGGCAGGCTATGAAAAGGGCATGACCACCGACGAAGGTCGCTTGGTCAGCCGTATCGGCCTTCTGATCCTTGCTAATCGGCCGGTTTACCGCTGTGTGAGCTGTGGTTTCTCTGGCCAGCAGCTCCACTGGCGATGCCCCAGCTGCAAGCAGTGGGAAACCGTTCGCCCGATTCAGGGCGTTGAGGCTGAATAATCATTTATCGACACTCTTGTCGACACTCCTAACGACATTCTGCAGGACATTCCAGCGTGCAAACTTCTAACGACCTCAAAATCATCGTGGCCCTCGACTTCCCGGCTGAAAATGCGGCGCTCGCGTTGGCAGATAAACTAGACCCTGCCAAATGTCGGCTGAAAGTTGGCAAAGAGCTCTTTACTCGTTCCGGCCCCCAGCTTGTTGAAGGTTTGCAGAAGCGCGGGTTTGAGGTTTTCCTGGATCTGAAATTCCACGACATCCCCAACACGGCGTCAGCCGCCGTGGCTGCAGCTGCCGATCTGGGGGTGTGGATGGTGAACGTACACGCCTCTGGTGGCGAAAAGATGATGCTGGCCTGCCGTGAGCGCCTGGACACATTTGGGGCGGATAAACCCCTGCTGATCGCCGTTACGGTGCTCACCAGCATGGGTGCCGAGGATCTTGCAGGTATAGGCATTACCGATTCGCCAGAAGCTCAGGTTTCCCGTTTGGCCACACTAACCCGAAACTGCGGCCTGGACGGCGTAGTCTGCTCCGCGCAGGAAGCCTCAAAACTTAAAACAGAGCAGGGCAGCGACTTCAAACTGGTAACACCTGGCATTCGCCCGCTAACCGCCGACAAAGGCGACCAACAACGCATCATGACTCCCAGTGACGCACTCAAGGCTGGTTCCGACTACCTTGTTATAGGTCGGCCCATTACCCAGGCTGCTGACCCTCTCGCGGCGTTGGAAGCAATTCATTCTGAAGTGATCGGTTTTTAGGTTTTTTAAACGAAAAAACCCGCTAACTCAGAGAATTAGCGGGCTTTCGGAATAATGGCTCCCCGAGCTGGGCTCGAACCAGCGACAAACGGATTAACAGTCCGTTGCTCTACCAACTGAGCTATCAGGGAACGACGTCATATGACGAGGCGCGTATAATAAGATTACCTCACCGCCTCGTCAACCCCTTGCTGTAATTTTTAGCTCAGAGCCTTCTGCAAACGCTCAACGGCCTGCTCCAGATTTTCCATGCTCGTCGCAAAGCTCAGGCGCATGTGGCCGGGGCAACCGAACGCAGAGCCCGGAACCAGAGCAACGCCGGCTTCGCTTAGCAGCTTCTCTGCGAACTCCACATCATTGCTGACGCTGGAATCTGCATCAATTGCGCTCTGGAAGCTCGGGAACACGTAGAAGGTACCGTCGCCTGTGAGACATTCAACACCGGGCAGTTTGTTCAGCGCCTCCACTAGCCAGTCGTGGCGCTCTTTGAACGCCTTAACCATGACGCCAATACATTCCTGCGGGCCATCCAGAGCAGCCTGTGCGGCAGCTTGGGAGATGGAGCAAGGGTTAGAGGTGCTCTGAGACTGGATCTTCTTCATGGCACCGATGATCTTGGCTGGGCCTGCGGCATAGCCGATGCGCCAGCCAGTCATCGAGTAAGCCTTGGATACACCGTTGAGAACAAATGTACGGTCGTAAAGCTCTGGGGTAGCGTTCAGGATGTTGCAGAACGGCTTACCCGTCCAGAGGATAGGCTCGTACATGTCATCCGTGGCGATCATGATGTTCGGATATTTCTTCAGCACGTCGCCAATCGCTTGCAGCTCTTCTAGGGTGTATGCCATACCACTAGGGTTAGAAGGGCTGTTGATCACAAACAGGCGGGTACGCTCAGTAATCGCGTTTTCCAGCTGCTCTGGTGTGATTTTAAAGCGGGTTTCTGGGCCGGTTTGGAGGATGACCGGCTTGCCTTCAGCAACCAGAACCATATCCGGGTAGGATACCCAGTAGGGCGCAGGAATGATGGCTTCATCACCCGCGTTAAGGGTAGCTAGCGCGAGGTTGAAAAAGCTTTGTTTGCCACCACTTGATACCAATACCTGGTTTGCTTCGTATTCCAGGTTATTGTCCCGCTTGAATTTCGCAATAATCGCTTTCTTAAGAGCCGGCGTACCATCAACAGCGGTGTACTTTGTCTGGCCGTTTTTGATGGCCTCGATGGCTGCCTGTTTGATGTGTTCTGGGGTATCGAAGTCCGGTTCGCCCGCACCAAGACCAATGATATCTTGGCCGGCTGCGCGTAATTCGGCAGCTTTGTTAGTGACTGCGAGGGTGGGGGATGGCTTGATTGCCTGTACTCGGCTAGAAAGTTGAAGGTCCAAACTTGCGCTCCTTAAAGCTGCGTCTGATAGGTCTGTGACCGGCGGGGTGTCTGAATCCTTGCCATATGGCGGCTGATTTCCGCCCAGCCGTCGATCGAGTTGATGGTACCATGAAGCCAGCGCAACAATAAATTTCTCTCTCCGGCCCAGTCCTGTAAAATCGGGATCTGGCTTGGATACACATGTTGAGTCAGCGGAGGTTGTCTGCCAATTATGGCCAGTAACGATTCCAGCAGTTCAGGTAAGGGCGGTGTTTTCAAGGTTGTTTCACCGTTTCAGCCTGCGGGCGACCAGCCCAAGGCTATAGAGGGCCTGATCGATGGTATTCATTCCGGCCTGGCGCACCAGACATTGCTGGGTGTTACCGGTTCGGGCAAAACCTTTACCATCGCCAAAGTGATTGAAGCGGTGCAGCGGCCAACCATTGTCATGGCCCATAATAAAACCTTGGCCGCACAATTGTACGGCGAGTTCCGCGAGTTCTTTCCGGACAACGCCGTTGAATATTTCGTGTCCTACTACGATTACTACCAACCAGAGGCTTACGTACCCTCGTCTGATACGTTCATTGAGAAAGACGCCTCAGTTAACGAGCACATCGAACAGATGCGGCTGTCTGCAACCAAGGCACTGCTGGAGCGCCCGGATGCGATAATTGTGGCAACGGTGTCGGCCATTTACGGCTTGGGTGATCCGAAGTCCTATCTGAAAATGATGCTGCACCTGGACCGAGGCGACAAAATTGATCAGCGACAGGTTGTGCGCCGGCTGGCTGAATTGCAGTACATCCGCAACGATATTGAATTTCACCGTGCCAATTACCGGGTTCGCGGTGATGTGATTGATGTGTTCCCTGCGGAATCTGAGAAAGAAGCCGTTCGCATTGAGCTGTTTGATGACGAAGTGGAAAACCTTAGTTACTTTGATCCGCTTACCGGCGAAGTGCTCCGGCGCGTTCCCAGGATTACGATTTACCCTAAGTCGCACTATGTAACGCCGCGCCAGACGGTGCTGGATGCCGTTGAGCACATAAAGGCAGAACTGGATGAACGTTTGCCGCAGCTGCGTGATAACAGCCGCTTGGTTGAAGCCCAGCGGTTGGAAGAGCGCACTCGCTACGATATGGAAATGATGAACGAGCTGGGCTACTGCAACGGCATCGAGAACTACTCGCGCTATCTTTCGGGCCGGCGACCGGGGGAAGCACCACCCACGTTGTTTGATTACCTACCAGCGGACGCGCTGCTGATTGTTGATGAGTCCCACGTGACCATTCCACAGATTGGCGCCATGTATAAAGGCGATCGCTCGAGAAAGGAAACCCTCGTTCAGTATGGCTTTCGCCTGCCGTCTGCTCTGGATAACCGCCCCATGCGGTTTGATGAGTGGGAACGGATTGCGCCCCAGATGATTTTTGTTTCGGCGACGCCCGGTAACTACGAAGCCGAGCACGCGGGGCAGGTGGTGGAGCAGGTCGTCCGGCCAACCGGTCTGCTGGACCCGATAATTGAAGTACGCCCTGCGTCTACACAGATAGACGACTTGCTTTCGGAGATTCATTCCCGGGTGAAGGTTAAAGAGCGGGTTCTGGTGACCACGCTCACCAAACGCATGGCCGAAGACCTCACGGACTTTTTGATGGAGCACGATATTCACGTGCGCTACCTGCATTCAGACATTGATACGATTGAGCGGGTAGAGATTATCCGCGATCTGCGCCGGGGCGAGTTTGATGTGCTTGTCGGCATCAACCTGCTGCGAGAAGGCTTGGATATGCCGGAGGTGTCGCTTGTCACCATTCTGGATGCCGATAAGGAAGGTTTCCTGCGTTCCGAGCGCGCACTGATCCAGACTATTGGCCGCGCGGCGCGGAACCTCAACGGCAAGGCGATCCTTTACGGTGACCGGATAACTGGCTCCATGCAGCGCGCGATTGACGTGACCGACAGCCGGCGGGCACATCAGGCCGAACACAACGAAACCCACGGTATTACCCCGCAAGGGCTCAACAAAAAGGTTGGAGATATCATGGAAGGCGCAGGTCGCGTTGGCCGGCGCAAAGGCGGGCGACCTGGTGACAGAGCGGCCGAAGAAGCTGAGCGCTATCGCGCAAAGGTTGGTGGCCGATCGCCGGCAGAGTTGCTTAAAGAGCTTTCGCGCCTTGAGGATGAAATGTACAAGGCCGCATCTAATCTGGATTTCGAGACTGCCGCCCGCCTGCGGGATGATGTCTCAGATCTAAAAGAAGCAGTCATGCGAACTGGATAATCCTGCCTCAACGCTTCGGGCCAACAATCACCGCGGCCTGAAGCGGCTGGTTGCTACCGTATCGTGAAATTTGGCTAAACACACGCCTGTCCACCGGAAGGTACTGCTTGTCTGCCACGGTTTCTCCATCGGCTACATCTATTTCTGGGTCGTGCAGATACACAAACTGTTCGTCGATGGCGCATACGGTCACCCAGTGGGGTACACGGCTTCGGTTCAGCTGCCAGGTGCTGATCAAAATCACCGGAATCTTGCCTTTAAGTAGCGCTTGCTCCATGGCCTCAAGAGTGAGCGGGTTATGGTGTAACTGGATGCCCGTCCGGCCAATGTCTTGCAAAAACCCTTCATGCACAAGTTCAAGAACTCGCTTTTTGTCGTCGCTGCGTACGGTATCTCGAAATAACGGTCCCTCTGTACTGAGCCATGCACTGGTTTCAAACCCGCGGTTCCAGGCCGAGAGCGCAAGCCCGTGAGGCCCGCAACCACCATGACCGGCTAGCATGAAAATCGTCGTTGCCTCACGCCAGATTTTGAGTTCTTCCAAGGTGCTCAGCGGTTGTTGTTCATCAAGTGCCGCCATGGCCATAATCAGCGCCGCCGGGCCACAGGAGAAATCCGTGGTCTGGGGATAATAGGGCACGGGAGTGAACTCAGGTATGGGTTCGTAAAACAGAATGCGACGCTCAAAGCGCAGAGCCGTCCCGTGGTCTTCATAATAGTCCCGGTATGTACCAAACTGGCGATACCCTAGGCGTTTGTAGAGCGCAATGGCGCCACTGTTATCTTCTCTGACTTCGAGGCGCATGAGGATACGACCGGCATCTGCCGCCTCACGTTCTGCCACCTTAACCAGCTTCTCACCAATGCCACGACCGCGGGCCGTTGGCAGAACCGCAATGGAGTAAATTCGAGCCATCCGTGTTGCTGCGCTCATCAGCACTAAGCAGTAGCCCAGCAACTCGCTCTCACCCTCTCCATCACCCTCTCCATAACACCCAGCCTCGGCCACAATCAGCCTGTCCCGGGGCATGTCCAGAAATCGTCGGAAGCTGCGGCGTGATAGTCGATCTTCCGTAAAGCAGCGATGCTCAAGGTGCAGAAGTGCGTTCAGATCATCGCTGGTAGCTTGCCGGAGGTGTAGATCAGACATGTATAAAGCGGCCTTGAGAATATCGGCAGGGACATGCTGGTGGGCTTCCCGTATGCAGCTATTATGGTAGAGAGTTGAGTGTGGGAATATAAGCCTATTATGCGTAAAAGCACGCATTAGCAGCCGATTGTTCCAAACCCCGCAGCGGCGTATTGTTGCGGCGGGTTCTGTTGGCAATTATCTCCAGGGAGGAGCGCCTTTAATGTCCCGTTTGCTTATTGTTGTGGATCGTACCAAAGACTGGGCTCCGTATTACCCCAGCGAAGATGTACTGAGCTTTGATCAGTACCTGCAGTTTTCCGCTCCGGCAGCCAGCCGCGTGCGCGTTATTAACTTGTGCCAGAGCGCCAAATATTTGAGCCGTGGCTACTACTGCTCCTTGCTGGCTGAAGCCCGTGGGCACCACGTAGTGCCGTCGGTTATGACTCTGAACGACCTGAGCCGAAAGGGGCTGTTTTCGCTTGAGTTGGAAGAGCTGGAAGCCAGCGTAATCCATTGGCTGGAGGCCGCCGGTTCAGCCATCGATCCCGCCAGCGATAAGCGCAATGCGACCCACGAGGTGCGAATCCGCACGTATTTTGGTCAAACCGAACACCCGGATCTCAAACCAGTGGCGCGGGCCTTGTTTGAGCGGTTCCCCTGTCCGATTCTTGAGATTGTGTTCCGGCGCCGGAAAGCCTGGCAGATTGAATCCATGAAGCCGGCGGCACCTGTTGATCTGGATGAACGTGAGCAGGATGCCTTTGCCTCCGCGCTGGATCGCTTTAGCAGCATGGTTTGGCGCAAGCCAAGAACCCGCCGCCGGTACCGGTTCGACCTTGCGATTCTAGTGAACCCGGATGAAGAAATGCCGCCCAGCGATGCGGTGGCGCTGAAACGCTTTGAAAAAGCCGGTCGAAAACTGGGTATCAACGTGGAGCAGATTACGCGTCGGGATTACATGCGCCTGCCCGAGTACGATGGCCTGTTTATCCGTGAAACCACCGCCATCGACCATCACACATATCGTTTTGCCCGCAAAGCAGAGGCAGAAGGCATGGTAGTGATTGACGATCCAGCGTCGATTCTTAAGTGCACCAACAAGGTTTTTCTGGCCGACCTGCTGAAAAACAACAAAATACCGACCCCGAAAACCCTGATTCTTTCTAAAGATCAGAAAGACGCCGTGGAACAGGTGGTTCAGGAACTTGGCTTTCCGGTGGTTATTAAGATACCCGATGGCGCCTTTTCGCGGGGTGTTAACAAAGCGGAAGATGAGAAATCTCTGCGGACGGGATTAAAAGAGTTGTTCCAACAGTCGGCGCTGGTGCTGGCTCAGGAGTATCTATACACCGATTACGACTGGCGCATTGGCGTGCTGGGCGGCCGGGCTATCTACGCTTGCAAATACATGATGGTGAAAGGCCATTGGCAGATCTATCAGCACGGCGAGTCAAAGAGCGAGAGCGGTGGCTTCGAAACCATGCCCACCTACGAAGTGCCCAGAAACGTTATACAAGCGGCACTGAACTCCACGCGGCTGATTGGTAACGGCCTTTACGGCGTGGATATCAAGCAGAGCGGAAACCGGGTTGCAGTGATCGAAGTGAATGATAACCCGAGCATTGATGCGGGTGTTGAAGACCTTTTTCTCGGCGGCGAGCTCTATACGCTGATCATGCAGGAGTTTCTTTCTAGGATGGAAGAGAACCGCCGCCGCTGATCCCCAATAGAGCAAAGAACGCCGGCCTAAGGGCCGGCAACCCAGACTCGGGCACTGCCAAACCAAGGGTAGCCTTCTAAGTGATGCCGGACGTTTTCGGGGGTAAACACCGCTTCAGGGTCGGGCTCGTCCAAAAATATCTCTAGGTGCAGCTTGTTTTTGAGGTAGTGCAGCCGCAAACGACTGCGCTGGGGAATCTCTCCCAGGTTCTGTGCAATAAGGTTTTTCACTTCCGCGCGGGACGGCAGCTTCTCGGTCGTCGGGAACTCATCCTCGTCGTTTTCGGCATCAATGTGGAAGTTGATATCGAGAATGTTTTCCAGTGCATCGCGCATGCCGGCCACCACCTGCATGCCAATCTGGTGTCCCTCCGACACGCTGATTTCCGGTCGCACCACAAGGTGAATGTCTAGCAGAATATCCTGCCCCATCCGCCGGCTGCGAAGCTCATGCACGTTGAGCACCCCCTCGGTATTGCGGGCTATGGTTTTCAGCATGTCGGTATCGACAGGGGAGAGCCCCGTGTCCACCAGCTCCTGAACACTGTCCCAGGTAAATTTCCAGCCGATGTGGACGATGATGCCCGCGACCACCACCGCAGCAAGCACGTCTAGCCATACAAAGCCCAGCATTGCGCCAGCCGTTGATACCAGAACCACAATGGACGAGAACGCATCGGTGCGACTGTGCCAGGCATTGGCAATAATAAGATCCGAACGTATGGCTTGGCCGACATGGCGGGTGTAGCGGAAAATCCACTCCTTGCCTACAACAGAGACCGCAGCAGCCACCAAAACCGGCCACTGCGGAATGGTATCAATGCTGCCTTCAATCAGGCGGAGGGTATTTTCCCAAGCAAGGGCTGCGCCTACGGCAATCAGAATGCTGCCTAGGACCAGGGTGCCAAAGGTTTCGATGCGCTGATGACCGTACGGATGATTTTCATCCGGCTCCTGGCGGGACAGCTTCATTGCGCCGAGCACGACAAGATCGGAGGCTACATCGGTAAAGGAGTGTATACCGTCGACGAGAAGAGCCTGGGAGTGGAAAAGGACACCGCCAATAACTTTGATGATTCCCAAGAAGATATCAAGAATCATTCCAATAATGGTAACCCGCGAGGCCGCTTTCACCTCCATTGCTAGATTTTCACGATGACGCTGGGCCGGTGAGTCGGGTTTCTGCATTAAAAAACTCCGGATTTTCCGCATTTTTGCTTGATTTATACACATCATAGCAGTATTGCTTTTGAATGACAGATCGTTCAGGTTTTCTTTCGTTCAAAGCGAAAATATAATAACTAATTGAAAGTAAAGGGAAAATAAACTGATCAAAAAATGATCAATCTGTAGATCTGCGCAGATTACAAGGGATTGGCAACGTTGCCCCGCAATTTTCAACAGGGTTATCCACAGATTCCGTGGACAAGCTCCCGAGAGCTCTATAATACAGATGTTTAGCTCTGTTTTTTTGTGTAACTGGGCCGCTGTGGAAAACTTCCGGTATACTCGCGCTCACGTTTTTTGGGGAGTTTTGAGATGTACGGCGTTATCCGTAACCTGCTTTTCCGGTTATCACCCGAACAAGCCCATTCCGTTGCGTTAAGCGGTCTGGATTTAGCGCACCGTTTGCGGGTGCTGGGTGCTTTTTTACCGAAAACAGATGCGCTGCCGGTAAAGGTTATGGGGCTGGATTTCCCTAACCCGGTGGGGCTTGCGGCAGGGTTGGATAAAAACGCAGACCATCTCGACGCTCTAGGCGCACTTGGCTTCGGGTTTATAGAGGTTGGAACTGTTACGCCTCTTGCTCAGCCTGGTAACCCTAAACCCCGCATGTTCCGGTTGCAGGAACATCAGGCCATCATTAACCGTATGGGTTTCAATAATGAGGGCTTGGCACACATGCTGGAGCGTGTGGACAAGCGCCGCTACCGGGGAATTCTTGGTATTAATGTGGGCAAGAACAAAGACACGCCAAATGCGGCGTCTGAGTCAGATTACCGCAAGGGTATTTCGGCGGTATACACCCGCGCTGACTATATTACGGTGAACGTGTCCTCGCCCAACACGCCCGGCCTGCGGGATCTGCAGTTTGGTGATTCTCTGAAAGGCCTGCTTCATGCCATCAAGGATGAACAGCTTAAGTGTCAGAGTCAGTTTGGCCGTTACGTGCCCATTGCCGTCAAAATCGCCCCGGATATGGACGATGAAGGTATTCGGTTCGTTGCATTGGCCATGAGAGAGGCTGGTATGGACGGTGTTATTGCTACGAACACCACCATAAGCCGCGATGCCGTTGCCGGCCATGTTCATGCTGATGAGGCGGGAGGGCTAAGCGGTGCCCCAGTGCGTAAGGCATCGTTGAGAGTTATTCAGGGGCTATATGCAGAGCTCGGTGACGATCTGCCGATTATCGGTGTGGGCGGCATTACAGAGGGTGAGAGTGCGGCTGAAAAGATCCGCGCGGGCGCAAAGCTGGTTCAGCTTTATACCGGCTTTATATACCGGGGGCCTGAACTGATCGGTGAAGCGGTTGAGGCGATTCGAGGGCTCAAGTAGTTTCGCGGGTATTAGAACGAAGATGGGCCCGCTGAGCGGGCCCTTGCGGGGAGTGAACCCCGTAACGTTTGTATATTAAAAGATCAGATTAAGATAACGGGGTTTCGACAAACATCACGCTGTGGTGACGTTTGCCAGTTTATGAATACCGGAGACGCCGGTCATGCCATCCCATTGATCCGTGCGGCCTTCACGCCACCCGCTCAACCATTCTTGGCGAACCTCTGCCTGCTCGAGCGGGCAGCTGTCTTTGGATTTGCCGGAAATGCCAGCGAGGTATCCCCGCTTGAATGCCCGAGCGAACATGTCTCTTTTCTGTCTTTTCATGCCGTTCCTCACTAATGGATTAACAGAACAAGCGTGTACACTTCTGCAGTGGCCATGGCATGTGGAATCCTCTCCGGGATAACCCACTATTGCCAGCTTCAGCCAGAGCAGTCAGGATCCTGTTACTGAAAGGGAGTTACCCTTCCCGAACGACGCGTCACCTACAAGGTAAGCTTAACCTCGAGCAGAAGTACACTATCATTTTGGTCTATAAACTATATTTAATAGATCAATAGTGAATATTAGAATGACCTAAACCTATGAACGCCGCGATTCCCGTGACTTACCGCGAATTGCCAAAGAACCTGGAGTTGAACTTGTCCAAATCTGTCTTTTTTGTAACCTGCCCAAAGGGGGTTGAATACCTTCTGGCGGACGAGCTCAGCACGTTAGGTCTTGGGCTGGTAAGAAACGCACCTGCGGGCGCTTGGGTAGAGGGGCCGCTGGAAGCCGGTTACCGGGCTTGTCTCTGGTCGCGCCTGGCAAACCGGGTGATCCTCCACCTTGATGAAGTGGCCGCTACCAGTGCCGATGAGCTTTACGATGGTGTGGTTCACCTCGACTGGCAGCAGCACATCCCCGTTGATGGCAGCTTTCGCGTCAATTTTATTGGCGAGAACGAGGCGATCCGCAACACCCAATTTGGCGCCCAGCGTGTAAAAGACGGCATTGTGGATCGTTTTACCGTGGGCGGTGGAAAACGCCCGACGGTGGAAGCGAAGATGCCAGATGTAACTGTGTCGGCGCGGCTGCATCGTGGCCGGCTTGCGGTGGGTATAGATATCAGTGGTCACAGTTTGCACCAGCGTGGCTACCGCACCGAGCAGGGCCTAGCGCCTCTGAAGGAAAACCTTGCGGCCGCACTGCTGATGCGCGCCGGTTGGCCCGAAATCGCGGCCGCAGGCGGCGATTTTGTCGACCCCATGTGTGGCTCCGGTACGCTGGTAATTGAAGCAGCCCTAATGGCATTGGATATTGCACCGGGCCGTCGTCGGGAACGTTTTGGTTTTGAAAATTGGCTGGGGCACCAGCCAGAGACTTGGCTATCCGTGCGTCAGGAGGCAGAAAAACGCGCCTACGAGGGTAAGCAGGGCAGAATGCCGACATTCTTAGGTTTCGATCACGACAGGCGAGTCATTGCCACCGCGCGCAATAATGCGCAGCGAGCGGGTCTTGATGGCCTGATCGAGTTCCAGGATCAGCCGATTGAAGAACTTACACTGGGAGACGATCGGGCGGAGACTGGCCTGGTTTTGGTAAACCCTCCTTACGGCGAGCGCCTGAGCGACAGAAAAGCCCTTGCAGGCCTGTACGAATCACTTGGCGATGCCGTAAAGATCGCCGCATCAGGCTGGCGCCTCGGCGTGTTTACCGGTGCCCCGGAGTTCGGCAAATCCATTGGCCTGCGCAGCTTTAAACAATACAAGCTATTCAACGGTAAGCTGCCCGCGCAACTTTTACTGTTCACAATAGACGAAGCCAGTGTGCGTACCCCTCGGGAACCCGCAGCGCCAGGCGAAGTGCTGCCTCGAATCGCAAATGAAGAGCGCGCGGCCATGCTGCGCAATCGTCTGAAGAAAAACATGAAAACCATTGGCCAGTGGGCGCGCAAGCAGCAAATAAGCTGTTATCGCCTGTACGACGCAGACATGCCAGAGTTTGCGTTAGCCATTGATATCTATGAGGGCTGGGTGCACGTGCAAGAATACGTCGCACCTAAAACCATCGACGAGCGCTCCGCTAAAGAGCGCCTGGCGGAAGCGCTGGCCGTTATTCCAGAGGCGTTGGGCATCGAGCGGGGTCAGATGGTCTGCAAGCAGAGGCTGCGCCAGACGGGCACCAACCAGTACGAAAAACAAGATGTCAGCGGTGAGTTCTTTCAGGTGCAGGAGCACGGCTGCACACTGAAGGTAAACCTCAAAGATTACCTGGATACCGGGTTGTTTTTGGATCACCGCCCTGTGCGCCACTGGATTCAGCAGAACGCTCACGGCAAGCGTTTCCTGAACCTGTTCTGCTACACAGGTACAGCCACGGTGCATGCAGTAGCCGGCGGTGCCAGCCGCTCGCTGAGCCTGGACCTATCGAACACCTATGTAGGTTGGGCTGAGGATAACTTGGCGCTGAACCGGGCAGACCCTCGCAAACATAAAGTGGAGGCGATGGATTGTCTGGCTTGGCTGGCAGCAAAGCCAAAGCCTGATCAGGTTTACGATCTGATTTTTATGGATCCGCCAACCTTCTCCAACTCTGCTCGTATGGCAGGCGTTTTGGATGTTCAGAAGGACCACGCGAAGTTGATCCGGCAAGCAGTGGCTAGGTTAAGCTCAGACGGTGTGTTGATTTTTTCCACTAACTTTCGGCGCTTCAAGCTTGATGAAGAGCTAGCCTCGGAATTTGAGGTTGAGGAAGTAAGCGCCAGCACGCTGGATAAGGATTTTCAGAGGAACGCGCGGATTCACCGGTGCTGGCACATCCGGAAAAACGCCTAGCATTCCAGAAGAGCGCACATATCGGGTGCTTTAGAACTCGTATTTTAGGCCGGTGGAAAACTGGAAAGTATTGGCGTCTGTGCCTGTGTCTTTGAACAGTTTTCCACCCTCAAATACAAGGTAGGTGTCGCTCAGCACTTCGAAATCCATGCCAAATACCCAGCTTACGCTGAAGCTGCTGTCTGGAAAGTCGCCTTCCAGATCCCTGAATTGGGCGTTTCCCTGTCCGTTTGTATCTGTGATTTCGGCAGTGCCGTGAATGAAAGAAAATCCGGCCTGAGCATAGACATTGGCGTAGTCCGTAACAGGGTAGTGCAAGCCCATGTACCAGCTGGCGAAGTAATCGATGGAAAGGGTCAGGTCGCCTCTGGGCACCTTGGCATCCCGGTATCCTCCACCTGCACGCAGCTCAGCGTGAAATAGATGATTGATGTGACTGCCCACAATAAGTGCGGCACCGCTTCCCGTAGCCTGCTCCTTTGAGGCCTCACCTATAGTGCGGTGGTTGAAAGCCGATACCAGCAAGCCTAAGTAGTGCTTATCTTCCCGGGGCGTTTCCTGAGCCAGGGCAGTCTGGGCGGAAAGCAGACAAGCAGGCATCAAAGCAAGTAGTAGGTGTGTTCGCACAACCTTATTCATTGTTATCGGGCTTCCTGACGTGAGCGGTTACGGGCTGAGTTTGCCTTGTGTAACCAATTGTTACGTCGACCCATGTCACACTTCCCTGTGTCGGTTCAGCGGAGGGGTCAATCCTCGTCGAACAGGCCTTGTTCCTGCGCCATCAATAGCAGGGCGTAAACACCGTTCTCGGGCAGTTGGGGTTCAAGACCCTCTTCAAACAGCAGCTGGCGGCGACGGTCTTCCAGCATTTCGCTGCTCATGCCGGTGATCAGCTCGGTAATTGGCGCTACTTCAAACGGTGCTTCTTGATCCAGAGCGCTGAAAATCAGATCTACCAGAATCTCGTCCGGATCCAGGCCGTCTACGTATACTGTCTGGTCTGGCAGATCTTGGTGCAGCTCATGAATCAGCTCAATCAGTGGCACGCCCTGTTCGTCCAGGTATTGCAGATCCAGGTCGCCAATATCGCCGTCTTCGGGCAGCCATTCATCTGCCGGTACAATCACGACAGTTTTCATCTGGCCATTTTCCAGCGACCAAGCCATGGCAATCGGGAACAGAGCATCGTCGGTCTGGCAGTATTCGATGTCGAGAAATCTTGGTGCAGCCATGTCGGGCTCCGAGTAATGGGTGGCAGATCGTGAGGGAAGGTGAGTAATGTCGGCCGCCCCGGTATGAGGTATTAAGGCTTCATGCCATACTGTTGTGGTAATTTTCATTCTATCAGGGACATCATGGAACACGCTGAATTCAACAAAGATTTACTGAAGTTTCTGAACGCATCACCCACGCCTTGGCACGCCGTGGCAACCATGAAGCAACGGCTGGATGCGGCCGGGTTTGAAGAACTGGACGAAAAGGACGACTGGTCAATTGAGCAGAGTCGTGGCTATTACGTCATCCGTAATGGCTCCTCTATCGTGGCATTTCGCACCGGTGCCCAAGACGCCACAGTATCGGGCATTCGCATGGTGGGTGCGCACACCGATAGCCCATGCCTAAAAGTAAAACCCAACCCAGAGCTGCGCCGCAAAGGCTTTTTTCAGCTTGGTGTTGAAGTTTACGGTGGTGCTTTGTTGAACCCCTGGTTCGACCGGGATCTTTCGTTGGCGGGCAGAGTGACGTTTCTCGACGGCCATGACAAGGTCAGCGACACGCTGGTCGATTTCCGCAAACCCGTCGCGTTTATTCCTAGCCTCGCAATCCATCTGGATAGGGAGGCCAACAGTGGCCGTACGGTGAATCCCCAAACGGATCTTCCGCCGGTACTGATGCAGGTTGCAGAAGACGATGCGACCAGTTTTAACGACCTGCTTAGCCAGCAGATCGCCAGTGAATCCGGCACCAAAGTTCATAAGATTTTGGGCTATGAGTTGGGCTTTTACGATGCCCAAGAAGCCGGCTTTGTTGGCTTGCGTGAAGAGTTTATTGCCGCCGCACGGCTGGACAACCTGCTGAGCTGTTACATCGGGCTGCAGGCTTTGTTGAACACTTCCGGCGACGAGGCTGCGCTGCTGGTATGTAACGATCACGAAGAGGTGGGCAGCGTGTCTGCCGAGGGCGCCCAGGGGCCATTTCTAACGGCGGTTCTCGATCGCTGGTGTGGCACAGGCAAGGCCAGAGCCATTGCCCGCTCTATGATGATTTCAGCCGACAATGCCCACGGCGTGCACCCGAATTACATAGACAAGCACGATGAAAATCATGGCCCCATTCTGAACAAGGGGCCGGTCATCAAGGTGAACCATAACCAGCGCTACGCAACCAACAGTCGTTCAGCCGCTGTTTACCGACACATCAGTGATGAGCTGGGCCTGCCACATCAAACCTTTGTAGTACGCAGTGATATGGGCTGTGGCAGTACAATCGGGCCGTTGACGGCAGCAAATCTGGGCGTTACAACACTGGATATTGGCGTGCCGCAGTTTGGTATGCATTCGATACGTGAGCTGATTGGTACTGAGGATGGTTTTACGATGTTTCGTGTGCTGGCAGAGTTCATGCAGCGTGAGCAGGTGTTCTGAATAAATGGCTCCCCGAGCTGGGCTCGAACCAGCGACAAACGGATTAACAGTCCGTTGCTCTACCAACTGAGCTATCGGGGAACAGCATCAAGCCGGGCGGCATATTAAGCGCTTTGAATTAGCTGGTCAACCCCCTGATATAAAAGGTCAAAATTTGTACCGCAGTATGGCTCATCAATATCGTCCTCCTCCCTGGTTGCGCAACGGTCATGTTCAGTCTGTGTGGCCGTCATTGTTCCGCAAGGTACGGGTGGAAGTTCCGGAAGCAGAAGTGCTTCCGACAGCCGACAACGATGAGCTGCACCTGGACTGGTACCGTCAGGGCAGCAATCGCTTGGCCGTTGTCTCTCACGGGTTGGAAGGGCACAGCCGACGCCCGTATGTACTGGGGCTAACAAAGGCATTGCTGGCAGAAGGCTGGGATGTTCTAGCCTGGAACTTCCGCTCCTGCGGCGGAGTAATGAACCGGCAGCCGAGGTTTTATCACAGCGGCGCCACCGAAGATCTGCGTCAAGTGGTGGATCATGGCCTGGCGCAAAACTACCAAACGGTGTTTCTTTCTGGTTTCAGTATGGGGGGCAACCTCACGCTACTGTATCTCGGTGAGCAAGGTGAGCGCGTTGACAGCAGAATCTGCGGCGCGGTGGCCTACTCAGTACCCTGCGACCTAGCGGGCAGTGCGGATATGCTGGCGCTGCCCAGCCGGAAGATTTACATGCAGCGGTTTTTGAAGGATCTTGGCGCAAAAATGGGCGAAAAAGCCCAAAAGTTTCCCGATTTAATAGATGTCTCCGATTTTGACGCAATTCGGAGTTTTCACGAATTTGATGACCGCTACACAGCGCCGCTGCACGGATTCAAGGATGCCGCGGATTACTGGGCCCAGTGTTCCGCGTTGGGCCGGCTGAAAGATATTCGGGTACCGGCCCTGATGGTTAACGCAGCGGACGATCCGTTTCTGTCACCAACGTGTTTCCCGGAGTCGCCTTCCGTGCTCGGTGCACACGTGCGCCTGGACGCGCCTAAGTGGGGTGGCCATGTCGGGTTTGTGGAACATAGCCACGACGGGCATTACTGGTCTGAGCGCCGGGCTCTCGCGTTTCTGCAGAATCTTATTCAAGGAGAGGCTTGAGCACCGGCCATACGTTCTCGAGCAGTCTGGGCTGGCCTTCGGCAGTCGGATGAATACCGTCCCCCTGCATCAGGTTCTCTTGGTCGTAGATTCCGTCTAAAAAGAAGGGAACCAGAGCGGTGTTATAGCTGTCTGAGAGCGCTGGAAAGATGTCGGCGAACATCTGCGTGTAGCGCTGGCCGTAGTTCGGGGGTATCTGCATACCAACCAGGATAGCTTGGGCGCCGGAGCTCTGAACGTTTTTAACCATAGATACAAGATTCGATTTGATCACGCCAGGGGGAAAGCCGCGAAGGCCGTCGTTACCGCCTAACTCGATAATAACCACGGAGGGATTATTTTTCTCGAGCAAGTCAGGCAACCGGCGGGCGCCGCCGTCTGTGGTTTCGCCGCTTATGCTGGCATTTACCACACGCCAGTTGCTCAGGCCGTTGTCTTGCAAGCGTTCACGCAGGAGTTGTACCCACGCTGTTTCTGAGGGTACGCCGTAGGCGGCACTGAGGCTGTCACCTACAACTAGGAGCGTTTTTTGGCCAGCCAACACAGGCACGGCAATGAACGCTACCAGAAGGAATACAATTGATCTGATGTACAGCAATACCGTATGCATAAACACCCGTAACCCTTGATAAATGAACATGCTTTTTCCGGGAGCCCCGTGAGCAACATGCAGACTACAAATCCTGACAGCCAGCGACCCATGCTGCGCGTTGAAAACCTGACCCATCGCGTGAGCCTAGAAACAGATACGCTGACGATTTTGAAGGGGGTCAGCCTTGAAATCAATCGGGGAGAATCCGTAGCCATTGTTGGCCGCTCTGGTTCCGGGAAAACCACCTTGCTGGGATTGCTTGCCGGTCTCGACACACCCACCGAAGGCACCGTTGAACTCGACGGTTCGATCATCAGCCAGCTAAGCGAAGATGAGCGGGCCAAATTGCGTGCCCACCGGGTAGGGTTTGTATTCCAGTCATTCCAACTGCTACCGGCCCTCACCGCGCTGGAAAACGTGATGCTGCCGCTGGAACTTGCGGGCATGGAGGCGCCGGAAAAACGTGCCCGGGAACTTCTTGAACGGGTAGGGCTGGGTGAGCGGCTTACCCACACGCCGCGACAGTTGTCGGGCGGCGAACAGCAGCGGGTTGCCATTGCCCGGGCGTTTGCTTCCGATCCGGCCATTCTGTTTGCAGACGAACCCACCGGCAACCTAGATAACCGCACCGGCCAGGAAATCTCAGATTTGCTGATGGCGCTGAACCAGGAGCAGGGCACCACGTTGGTTATGGTCACCCACGATGAACAGCTGGCGGCCCGGTGCGCTCGGCAGTTCAATATTGAAGCAGGCGAGTTAACCGAACCGGTTATCGAAATGGAGCTCGTTGACTGATGGGTGCTGCAAAAAAATTGATGTCTGTGCGCCGCGACTGGCGTGAACGCGATGTGCGTGTAGTGCTTGCGGCACTGATTATCGCGGTTGCCACGGTCGCCACTATTGCTCTGTTCGCTAGCCAGTTACAACACACGCTGGTGACTTCTGCCAGTTCCTTCTTAGCGGCAGACCGGCAACTGGAATCGGAAAATGGCCAACCTGTGCCTGAGCCATGGATCACCGAGGCGGTGGAGCGTGGGCTGGAAACCGGCCGCATGGTTGAGTTCTCCACCATGGTGTTTGGCAGCGATGCGTTTCAGCTTGTATCCGTGAAAGCTGTGAGCAACGAATACCCCTTGCGCGGGGAACTCGAAATCCAGGGGGATTCCGAAGGCTCCCGGTTACAGGTGCAACACGGGCCGGCCCCCAGTGAAGTTTGGATTAATCCGAGGCTTTTAAAGCTGCTGGATATCCGCATGGGTGACACGCTGGAAGTAGGCAGCCGCAACCTGACGGTATCCGGTTTGCTGCTCCGCGAGCCAGATGGCGGGTTCAGCCTCTCCGCACTCGCGCCCCGGGTGATGATGCACGTGGATGACGTGGCGTCTACTGGCGTTATCAAAGAGGGCAGTCGAGTAGAGTACGTTTATCTGTTTGCGGGCGATGAAGCGGTGCTTGAGGGCTACTACCAGTGGTTGCAGCCGCAGCTCGGGCCCAGCCACGAATGGGAAGGCGTTCGCGATGGCGAAACCTTTTCACGTTCTCTGGATCGCGCTGAAAGCTTCTTGTTGCTGGGGGGTAGTTTAGCGGTGTTGCTAGCCGCCGTGGCGGTCGCTGTTGCCAGCCGACAGTATGCGTTATCCCAGCGCGACACCGTTGCATTGCTCAAAACCCTGGGCCTCGGCAGCTCTGGAATTGGGCAGCTTTATCTGAAACGCCTCGCACTTTGGGGCGTGACCGGTATGGTGGGTGGCCTTTTGGTTGCCGTGCCGCTGTTTTGGGTGCTCACCCAGCTGTTGAGTGAGGCGCTGGACAGGCCGGTAGAGTTTCAGCTGGATCCATTGGCACTTACACCGGCGCTTCTTACTGCGGTGGTTTCACTGTTTGCTTTCGCCTACCCGCCCATCCGGCGCTTAAGAAACGTCCCTGCAATGCGCGTGTTACGCAGCCAGCCTGGCGAAACAGGCCGAGAAGCTCTACCGGATGTGCTGATCGCCATTGTGGCAGTGTTCGGACTGGTTTGGCTGTATGCGGGCGAACTGTCATTGGTGGTTTCCCTGTTGGGCGGCTTGGCGCTTTTGCTCGGCGCCTTGGGCCTCTTGGGCGGGATTCTGATAGCCGCATTACGAAAGGTGAGAGGTGGTGGGCATTCCTGGCGCTTGGCCTTGGTAGGGCTTTATCGCCACCGCCGGGCCAGCCTGTCGCAGATTGCAGTTTTTGCCATGACATTGATGCTGGCAACGACTCTAATTCTGGTTCGCACGTCCTTGTTAGACGACTGGCAGGCGCAGCTTCCTGACGACGCACCCAATCACTTCCTGATCAACATAGCGCCAGATGCGGTGGATGAAGTTGCAGGCTTCTGGCAAGAGCGCGGCCAGCCGCTGGATCAGCTTTACCCCATGGTGCGTGGCCGGCTGACAGAACTGAACGGCCAGCCAGTAAAAGAAGTGGTGAGCAAAGACCAGAGAGTGGGCGCGCTTAACCGGGAATTGAACCTCACTTGGATGCCCACGCTCCCCGAGGACAATGAAATTGTCGAGGGTAGCTGGTTTAAGGATGGCGAGAAAGCAGGCGTATCCGTGGAGTCTGAGCTGGCGGGCAAGCTTGGCCTGGCCCTAGGTGATGAACTCACATTTACCATCGGTTCCGACAAGGTCACCGAAACCGTTACCAGTACTCGCACGGTTCAGTGGGACAGCATGAAGCCCAATTTCTACATGGCCTTCCCACCGGGAGGTGGCCTTACGGATATGCCAGCCACCTGGATAACCAGCTTTTACCTGCCACGAGACCAAAAAAGCGCGCTGAACGAGTTCTCACGGCGTTTCCCGACGGTTTCGTTGCTGGAAATCGATAACATTATCGAGCGCATACAGGAGATCGTGCGGCAGGTTACCCAAGCCATAGAAGCCATTCTTGTACTGATATTAGCGGCGGCGCTTGTAGTGATGGCCGCGGTTGTTAGTGCCACGCTTCAGGATCGCCAGAGGGAAGGAGCGCTGCTGCGCACGCTTGGCGGTCGCCAGAGCTTGCTGGTACGAAGCACCATGCTGGAGTTTGCTTTGCTTGGGGGCTTTGCCGGGTTTTTGGGTGTTGCATCTGCCGAGGCGGCAGTCTGGGCTTTGCAGTTCCGGATGTTTGAAGGGGAGTTCAGCTGGCACTGGCAGGTTGTGTTGCCTATACCTATCATCAGCGCAGTGGTACTGGCGTTGTTTGGGCGCTGGCAGCTTAGGCCGGTGCTGAGTGTATCGCCCATGCTTCTATTGCGGCGGCTCGAATAAAGCGGAATTGTGGGTAGGCAGCTACAGCTGCTTACCGGTAGTTCGCGAGGATGGCTTCCAGTTCGCCGTTCTCGCGAATGCGCGCAACATCACCCGAAAGCCGTAGGAGCTCATGCCTCCGGAAGATACCGTAAACTGGTCCCGCAACCCTTCGTTTTTAAGAATCCATTTACCCACGAGCAAGTCCACCACAGCTGCGTCAAAGCGGTCACCGTGAAGTAAAAAACGAAAGATGTCCCTATCTTGGGAAACGTCAAAACGCTTTATGTCACCGGATTCAAAGTGCGGTTGCAGCTCCGGATACAGATAGCCTAAGTGAGTGACTACTGTTTTTGAAAAGAGCTCTTCGGGAGAGTGGTATGTCTGGCCTGTGTGTTTCGGTGTGAAAAACACTTCTTGAACCTCGACCACAGGCTCTGTGAACAGGAAATTCTCCGGCTCGTGCGTCCACGCTATTGCCCGGGAAGTGCCGTCTATATAGCCATCCAACAACATCTGATCCACGCGCTTGTGCGGGATTTTTTTAGCAACAGTTTGGTATCCAAGGCGTTCCGAAATCAGCGAAACAACGTCCCACATAATGCCAGTGGGCGCTTCCTGATCCACAATCATGTAGGGCGGGTAGCCGTTGGGCGAAATGTTGAAGCGGAACACTTTTCGATCGCTTGCGGGGGCTGCACTTGTGCTAAATGCAAAGGCGAAAAGAAAGGGCATGCAAACAAAACGTTTTGCGAAAGCTATGAGCCAGCGATGTTTTGGATGTTTCGTCAAGAGGGACTCTTTGAGCGTAACATTTGGTTGTTAAACCCAAGGCTCGGTGCCGAACCCTGGGTCTAACTTGTAGGCGAGACTTAGGCCCAGGCGCGCTGAAGAACCGCTCGCGCGTCTTTCAGAGACACCTCTTTTGGGTTGAACATGATGGAGCCGTCGTTCAACGCCATTTCTGCAATCAAATCCAGCTGGTCTTCACTCACTTTACCTGCTTCTCTCAACGTTCGGGGCAGCTGGCAGCGCTTGTAAAGCGCATCTCTGAGTGTGCGAAGGGCTGAAATGCTGGCTTCTGCACGGCGGCTGGCGGGCGTGGCTGAGTAAACCTCTGGCCCTTCCAAGTACAGCAACAGCTCACCCAGCGGCTCGCGTATGGTTTCCAAGTTGTACTCAAGCACGTAGGGCAGGTACAGGCTCATGCACAAACCGTGGGGCAGGTGGCAGATAGCGCCGGTGGCGTGGCCAAGGGAGTGCACCAGCCCAACCATGGAATTGGAGAATGCGATGCCCGCCATGGTGGAAGCTTGCGCCAGTTCCAGCCTGCCGTCGCTGTCTTTCGGGTTGTCCATTACCTGCAACAGCGACTTGCTGACTTTCTTGATAGCCGCAGTGGCGTAAGCGTCGCTCAGCGGGTTTTTTGCAATGCAGGTGAAGGATTCGATGGCATGGGTCATGGCATCCATGGCCGTTGCAGCCGTAATGTGAGGCGGCAGCGTGAGGGTCATACGCGGGTCGATAATGGCGGCGTTAGGCAGCAGGAAAGACGAGGTAAAGGGCAGCTTTATGCCTTTGGTCTCGTCGGTAATCACGGCAATGGAGGTGACTTCTGAGCCGGTTCCCGCGGTAGTGGGCACTACAAAAAATGGCTTGAGTGCGCGCTTTAGCACACCTGCACCTACATATTTGGCAATATCAGTGCCGCCTTCGGAGACCAGTATATTGACGGCTTTGCCCGTGTCTATGGCGGAACCACCACCTACGGCAATGATGGAATCGCATTTTTCTTTGCGGTAAATAGCGGCGATATCACGCACCACCGATGTTGAAGAATCTGGCGGCACATCGTCGTAAATGCTGATGATGTCTAGGCCACTTTCCTCGCAGGCTGCAATCACTGGCTCTAGCAGGCCGGCGGCACGAACGCCCTTATCGGTCACGATCATCGGGCGCTTGGCGGCCAGCCCGCTCAGCTCATAGGGGATGTGCTCTAGGGCAGCTTTGCCGGCAATGACTTTTACCGGGCAGAAGAACTCATAGTAAGTGTTGGACATTAGGCTCTCGCTGTCTGGACAAAATGAGTGGCAACCTTCAGGTAAATCTGTGCAGCACTGATCAATTTTTCCGGGAGGTGAAGGTGTGCCGGATATTCTTTCACCGCACGCTTGGCGATAATTTTGGGTAAAATGAACGATTCTAGGCGGTTGAGTACGCGGGTCATGCGCACGGCGTAGCTCACGTCGCCGTCTACCAGCATGCGATCGTTGGCAAAAGCGACCGCGGTCTTTTCTTGAAATGACAGCACCAAAAAGGCGTGGGCAACGTGCTTGAACTTGATGGAGACATCCACCGGGCGGTGAGCTGAGTCGCCGTGATAATGGAGGCGGCCTTCACCGATATGCTCCACGATTAGCTTCGGGCCATCGGGCATCACCATCATTTCAAACAAGAACCCTTTTGGCAGGGCTTGCGCTTCTCCCTGCACCTCGCTATCAACTTCGCTAACCGCCTGCAGAGCCCGCCCCATTACCTGGAACATAAGCTCTACATACAAGCGGCGCGCCTGGGAAGCCATAGGCTGGATACGTTTCGCTAACATGACCGTCATCCGATATTGGTTATTGATATCTGATCTTTAGAGTTATTGCTCTAAAAGTCAATGTTCACGGCGACGATAAAACTGTGCTTTAACGGCAAGTCTTTGACCAGAAACGAAAAAAGGCCGAAATCTCTAGGATTTCAGCCTCCTCAGATATGCGCATCGGCGTTGTTACCGAGTGAGCGCAGTCAGTTTTCGGCGTGCTTCTTCAGCTACGTCGCCGCTGGATTCAGCCGCGGTGCTGTAATAAGCGATGGCTTCCTTGCGATTGTTCTCTTTTGCTGCAATATCCCCCAGGCGTAGGAAGGCGATTGAGGTAGGCACAACTTCATTCGCTCGAGTCAGGTTTTCTCGCGCCTTGTCCAGATTATTGAGCTGCAGTGCGGTCAGGCCGTTGTGAATGCGATACATGAACATCTCGGGGTACATGGATACCGCTTTCTCGAAATCGGCCGAGGCCTTTTCGTGTTTTTTCTGTTCCTGGTAGATACGGCCACGCAAGGAGTAAAACATGGCTTCGCGGGGCAACAGGTTGATCGCTTCGTTGACCTTTTTAAGAGCCGCGTTCATGTCGCCCTCAGAAGCAAGCTTCATGGCTTTGTCGTGGGCGTCGTAGGCAGGCTGAACCTTGCGCAGCGTAGCGGTTTTTTTCTTGTAAACATCGGCACCTCGGTAGCCACCGCCGCCTATTTTATCAACCAGTTCGCTGTTTTCGCGGACACGCTTGGCGGAAGGTGGATGTGTGGCAAAAAGACCGTCCACAAATCCTGACTGCTGGCCCTCGGAAAGCTGGAGAAAAATCTCCTGTAGCTCCACCGCGGCTTGCGGATCATAGCCGGCCTCTTTCATGTAAAGCATGCCGTAGTGGTCCGATTCCAGTTCATCGCCCTGGCCGTATTGAGCCAGAGCAAGCTGTGCGCCTACGGCAGCACCGCCCATAAGCAGGCCAGCCCACTCGTTATCTGACAGTGCAAAACCAAGGCCGGCCACGCCAGCGTTGATAAGCATTCCTTTCTGCATACGTTGAACGCTGTGGCGCGCCGCCGCGTGAACAATCTCGTGGCCGAGCACAGAGGCCAGTTGCGCCTCATCTTCAAGCTCTGTCAGCAGCCCCCGGTTAACGGCAATCTTGCCGCCGGGCAAAGCCCAAGCATTGGGCACGCCACTATTCAGCACAACAAACTCGTAGGGCAGGTCGGGCCTATCACTCACTCGGGCCAGCTTGTTACCCACTTCCCGAACGTACAGAGTCAACTCAGGATCGATGTAAAACTGCCCACCCTGAGTTTGTTGGGTGGGAGTGTATTGTTCCGCACCCATGGCGAGTTCTTGGCTCTCACCAATCAGCGAAAGCTGTTTTTCGCCAGTTACTGGGTTTACAGAACACCCGGTAAACAGCAGCATAAGTGCCATAATGGGGGCACAGCGTTGCAAGATGGCGTTTTTCACTCTCGACTCCTGTAATTGAATATCCTGACAGATATAATTACACGGCTACCGCCGGCTTGAAATACCGATGGGCCAAAACCAACACACGAAACACAGGTTTGTTCTGAATGAACGATCAAATCCGAGCCGACCGGGTTACCCGGTTTATCGAAACGCTCAATCAGGCCAGAGAACTTGGCTTGTCTGTTACCGAGACCACCGAACGCAGCCTCACTCTGTGCCTACCATACAACGACCGAATAATCGGTAACCCAGATACCGGTGTGATTCACGGCGGCGCCATAACAACGCTGATGGATACCACCTCGGGGTCTGTTTTTATCTGTGCGTTGGAAGAATTCGAACTTTGCCCCACGCTGGATCTGCGGGTGGATTACATGCGCCCAGCCGAACCGCGCAAACCCGTTTACGCCCGGGCCGAAGTCTATAAAATGACCCGTAACATCATTTTTACCCGGTGCGAAGCCTATCAAGAAGGCGGCGAAACCGTGGCCAACTGCGTGGCCACCTTTATGCGCATCGGCCCCGAAGCCCTGCCAAAAGCCTACCGCGAAAAAATCACCGGAGGTCCGGTATGACCGACCCAGAAATCCTGCACTACACCCGCGATACCGGTGATTTCTCCCGGCTGATACAAAGCATTCCCTATGCAGGCTTCATTGGTTTGGAGTGCGACCAGTTCGGCGACGACCTTATCTTCCGCCTGCCGGCAAAAGACCGAAACCTAGGTAACCCAGTATTGCCCGCGATTCACGGCGGCGTCATCGGCGGCTTCATGGAGCTTTCTGCCGCGATCTACCTAATGCTCGCCCAAGAAAGCACCCGCATGCCTAGAATCGTCAACTTTTCCCTGGACTACCTACGCGCCGGCCTCGACCGAGAAACCTACGCAGAGTGCCAGCTAACCCGCCAGGGAAACCGGGTGGCAAACGTAATGATCACCGCCTGGCAAAAATCCCGAACCAAACCCATCTCCACCGCAAGAGCACACTTCCTGCTAGAAGACTGATCTCGTTCGCGTGCCGGGGCTTGAAATGTCCCTGCACGCCCCCACTTTTGCTGCATGACTAATCCCCTCACATGCTCAAAGCAGGAGAGACAATTAAAATGACGGTTGAATCGCAAAAAGAGACGTTAGGCTTTCAGACCGAAGTGAAACAGCTACTTCAGCTGATGGTCCATTCCCTGTACTCAAATAAAGAAATCTTCCTCCGAGAGCTGATATCCAACGCCTCCGATGCCGAAGATAAATTGCGCTTTGCCGCCCTGAAAGACAACGCCCTATACGAAGGCGAGTCCGAACTACAGATCCGTCTCGACTTCGACAAAGAAGCCAACATCATCACCCTGGCCGATAACGGCATCGGCATGACCCGTGACGACGTTGTACAGAACCTAGGCACTATTGCCCGCTCGGGCACCGCAGAATTTCTCCAGCAGCTCTCCGGCGACGAAAAGAAAGACAGCAAACTTATCGGCCAGTTTGGTGTGGGCTTCTACTCTTCGTTTATCGTTGCCGACAAAGTGGATGTGTTCACCCGCCGCGCAGGCGCGCCAGTTGAAGAGGGCGTGCATTGGCAGTCCTCAGGTGACGGCGAATTCACCATTGAGCAGGTTGTCCGCGAAAAGCGCGGCACCGAGATTGTTATCCATCTCAAAGAAGAAGCCAGCGATTTTGCCGACGGCTTCCGCCTGCGCAACCTGGTGAAGAAGTACTCTGATCACATCTCCTTCCCAGTGATCATGAAATCTGAGCCGACGGAAGAAGGCGAAGAGAGCAAAGACGAAACCGTTAACGACGCAACCGCGCTGTGGACTTTGCCCCGTACCGAGATAAAGGACGAGGAATACAAAGAGTTCTACAAGCACATTGCTCACGATTTTGAAGATCCGTTGATCTGGTCTCACAACAAGGTTGAAGGCAAGCTCGACTACACCAGCCTGCTGTATATACCAGCCCGTGCGCCGTTTGATATGTACAACCGCGATGCGCCCCGTGGCCTGAAGCTGTACGTACATCGCGTGTTCATCATGGACGACGCCGAACAGTTCTTGCCGCTGTACCTGCGTTTCGCCAAGGGTGTAGTCGATTCCAGCGATCTGTCCCTGAACGTGTCCCGCGAGATTCTGCAGAACGATGCGACCGTGGATAGCATTCGCACCGCGCTTACCAAGCGTGTGCTGGACATGCTGTCGAAGCTGTCCAAGAAAGATGCAGACGAGTACCAGAAATTCTGGGGCGAGTTTGGCACCGTTCTTAAGGAAGGCGCGGCGGAAGACTTTAGCAATCGCGAGAAAATCGGCGGCCTGCTGCGTTTCGCCTCCACACACACAGGTGAGAGCATTCAAAACGTATCTCTGGACCAGTACATCGAGCGGATGAAAGAAGGTCAGAACAAGGTCTACTTCATTACTGCTGATAACTTTATGGCCGCCAAGAGCAGCCCGCACCTGGAAGTCTTCCGCAAGAAAGGCATCGAGGTTCTGATTCTCTCCGATCGTATCGACGAGTGGATGACGGGCTACTTGACCGAGTATGACAGCAAGCAACTCCAGGACGTTGCCCGTGGTGATCTTGATCTTGGCGAGGTGGAAACCGAGGAAGACAAGAAGCACAAGGAAGAAGCCGCGGAAGAGCACAAAGGCCTGCTCGAACGCATCAAAGCAACACTCAGTGACCGGGTTCAGGAAGTGCGGGTAACCAACCGCCTCACGGATTCACCGGCGTGCTTGGTAACGGCCGACTTTGATATGGGTGCTCAGATGAAGAAGATCATGGAAGCGGCGGGCCAGAAGGTTCCGGACAGCAAGCCGATCTTTGAAATCAACGTGGACCACCCGCTGGTTCAGCGCCTAGAAAGTGAGAAGGGCGATGAGCGCTTTAACGAGCTCTCTGCGGTTCTTCTGGACCAGGCCACACTGGCCAGCGGCGAGCAACTGCAGGATCCGGGCGCGTACGTAACCCGCCTGAACCGTCTGTTGCTGGAACTGGCTAACTAAGCTCTATGCACCAGATTATTGTGGACATAAGCATCAGCCCTGAAGAGTGGATAAAGCTCTATCAGGGCGTTGCTGTCGATGTTCGCACTAAGGCCCGGGACGGGCGTTCCGTCTGTTTTCCGGCCCGAATTCTTTCCCGTTTTTATCTCCTGGACGGTGTGCGGGGTAGCTTCCGCATTCTGTTCGACGATTCCGGCAAGTTCTCCTCTATCGAAAGGCTTTGAGCCATTTTGTTCTCAAATATGGCTCGATATCGATAACCAAAACCTTTCAGGTCTTTATTTTTAATTAATTGTTTCTGTATGACTCAGGGGATTAACCTCATTTGGTAGAAGATGATTTTTGCTAATGATGCAGGAAAAGGAGAATACGATGTCTGAGAACAATACGGGTGGCAAATGCCCCGTGATGCACGGTGCTACGTCTACCGGAAACCGCAGTGTCATGAATTGGTGGCCAGAGGGTCTCAACCTCGACATCCTGCACCAGCACGATCGCAAGACCAACCCGCTTGGCGAAGACTTTGATTATCGTGAAGAGGTTAAAAGTCTCGACTTTGAAGGAATCAAAAAAGATCTCCACGCACTGATGACAGACAGCCAAGATTGGTGGCCGGCAGACTGGGGTCACTATGGTGGGCTGATGATCCGTATGGCCTGGCACTCAGCGGGCACCTACCGCATTGCGGACGGCCGTGGCGGCGGTGGCACCGGAAACCAGCGGTTTGCACCGATCAGCTCCTGGCCGGATAACGTCAGCGTAGATAAGGCCCGCCGTTTGCTGTGGCCGGTCAAGAAGAAGTATGGCAACAAAATTAGCTGGGCTGACCTGATTATTCTGGCCGGCACAGTAGCCTATGAATCCATGGGCCTGCCTTCTTACGGCTTCTCTTTCGGCCGGGAAGACATCTGGCACCCGGAAAAAGACATCTACTGGGGCGCTGAGAAAGAATGGCTGGCGCCATCGGACGAGCGTTACGAAGACGTTGACAAGCCCGACACCATGGAAAACCCACTGGCAGCCGCGCAGATGGGTCTGATCTATGTGAACCCAGAAGGCGTGAATGGCCAGCCAGATCCGCTTAAAACAGGTGAGCAGATACGAGTAACCTTTGCCCGTATGGCGATGGACGATGAAGAAACTGCAGCCCTGACTGCTGGCGGACACACCGTTGGCAAGTGTCACGGTAATGGCGATGCCAGCGCGCTTGGCGCGGTGCCTGAAGCTGCCGATGTGGAAGACCAAGGCATGGGCTGGAGCAACCCCAACATGCAGGGCAAGGCCAGCATGGCAGTGTCTTCGGGCATTGAAGGCGCTTGGACCACACACCCAACCAAGTTTGACATGGGCTATTTCGACCTGCTGTTTGGCTATGAGTGGGAGCTGAAGAAGAGCCCGGCCGGTGCCTGGCAGTGGGAACCCATTGACATGGAGGAAGAGGTGAAGCCGGTGGATGCCAGCGATCCCTCAGTTCACCGGAATCCGATTATGACCGATGCGGACATGGCCATGAAGATGGATCCGAAGTACCGGGCCATCTGTGAGAAATTCATGGCCGACCCCGAGTACTTCAGGGACTGCTTCGCCAGTGCCTGGTTCAAGCTGACTCACCGCGATCTGGGGCCGAAAGCTCGTTATATTGGCCCGGAAGTACCGGCCGGAGACCTGATCTGGCAGGACCCCGTTCCAGCGGGTAACACGGAATACTGCGAAGAAGTGGTTAAGGCAAAGGTTGCCGAAAGTGGCCTGAGCATTGGCGACATGGTCAGCACCGCGTGGGACAGCGCACGCACCTACCGTGGCTCCGATATTCGCGGCGGTGCCAACGGTGCCCGCATCCGCCTAGCTCCGCAAAAAGACTGGGAAGGTAACGAGCCTGCGCGTCTGGCCAAGGTTTTGAAGGTGTACGAGCAGATTTCTGCTGACACCGGTGCCAGCGTGGCAGATGTGATTGTTCTGGCGGGTAGTGTGGGTATCGAGCAGGCTGCAAAAGCCGCCGGCCACACCATTCGCGTTCCGTTCCTGAAGGGCCGCGGCGATACCACTGACGAGATGACCGATGCGGCATCTTTCGAACCGCTGGAACCGGTAGCAGATGCCTTCCGTAACTGGCTGAAGGAAGATTATGTAGTCAAACCGGAAGAGCTGTTGCTCGACCGTGCTCAGTTGATGGGCCTTACTGCACCGGAAATGACCGTTCTGATAGGTGGTATGCGTGTGCTTGGCACCAACTATGAGGGTGCCAAGCTCGGCATTTTAAGCGACCGTGAAGGCCAGCTGACGAATGACTTCTTCGTTAACCTGACCGACATGGGCAATACCTGGAAGCCTGCGGGTAACAATCTCTATGAGATTCGCGACCGCAAGACCGACCAGGTTAAGTGGACCGCGAGCCGCGTGGACCTAGTGTTCGGTTCTAACTCCATCCTGCGCTCATACGCTGAAGTGTATGCCCAGGACGACAACCAGGAGAAGTTCGTGAAGGACTTTGTTGCTACCTGGGCCAAGGTCATGAACGCTGACCGTTTCGATATACAGAAGTAAGCCGATAGCAACAGGCCGAACGCTCTCATAGGAGTGCACATAAGAGAGCGTTCGGCTACCAACTTTCCGCTAAATTCCTTACAATCCGCTCCGCCTGATTTTTGATCAGCTGCATTTTCTTTTTTCTTTCAGTTTCTGGAGCCTTCATGCGAATCATCCTTGCCCCGATGGAAGGGCTGGTCGACGCACCTATCCGTGAAACCCTGACCAAAGTCGGCGGTATTGACCGGTGCGTAACCGAGTTCATTCGCGTGACTCACGGCATGTTGCCGCCCCGGATTTTTTACAAGTATGCGCCCGAGCTTAATAACCGGTCCCTCACTCAGGTGGGTACGCCCGTGGCTGTTCAGCTTTTGGGATCGGACCCCGAAATGATGGGTCGTCACGGGCTGAGGGCGGTGGAGCTGGGCGCCACTCAGGTGGATATCAATTTCGGTTGTCCTGCCAAAACAGTGAACAAGCACAAGGGTGGATGTGTGCTGATGCGGGAGCCGGAGTTGATGCATGAGATTGTAGCGGCGGTACGTAAAGCCGTTCCCGCACATGTTCCGGTAACAGCGAAGATGCGCTTAGGGTATGACGATCGCTCTATGGGTGTCGCCTGCGCTCAAGCGCTGGAAGCGGCCGGAGCAGAAGAAATTGTTATTCATGCGCGCAGTAAGGTGGATGGCTACAAACCGCCGGCGTACTGGGAAGAAATCGCCAAGGCCCGGGAAGCGGTGAAGGCCAAAGTGATCGCCAACGGCGAGATCTGGACCGTGGCAGATTACTGGCGTTGCCGTGAGGTTTCCGGTTGTGAGGATGTGATGATCGGCCGGGGCCTGATTGCGCGGCCAGACTTGGCGCGACAGATCAAAGCCAGCCAGCAGGATGTACAGGTTGAAGATATGACTTGGCTAGAAGCGGTGGTACTGGTGAAAGAATACGCCGGAGTGCTTCAAGGTTGGCTGGAAGACAAGTACGTGACCGGTCGCATTAAACAGTGGCTGAACTTGCTACGGCGGGGGTTTCCAGAAGCGGAAGCTCTGTGGCCCCAAGCCCGCAAAATTCGTGAGGTTGCGCCCATGCTGACGTGCCTTGAACAGGCTGTACCCGCTTCAGTTGTTGCTTCCGGGGCTGCCGTTCAGGCAGCCTGATCTCCCTCAGGTTTCCATATCGGAAGTATACTGGCCTTTTGTTGCGGCACTGTTTAAACGTGCCCGCTTGAGCATGGCGGATTGGGTGTCTGAACGATTGCTCAGGTTTCCGGCCCATGCTTTTTGTGCGGGTTCTTGCAGCGCGCGGCCGTAGGAAAAGCTCAGGTGCCAAGGAAGCTGCCCCAGGCTGTTCAGGGCGTTCAGGTTGAGCGTGGCTTCTTCAGGCGTTTGCCCGCCCGAAAGAAAGCTGATACCTGGAACCGCCGCAGGCACAATTTTGCGGAATACCCGCAACGTGGCTTCCGCCACTTCCTCCGGCGATGCCTTCGCACATTCCTTGCCAGGGGTTACCATGCTGGGTTTCAGAATCATCGTTTCCAGTTGCACGCTGTGACGGCGAAGTGCGTTGAAAACCTCTGTAATGACCGCTTCGTTCACTTCCGCAGACCGTTCGATGGTGTGATCGCCATCAATTAAAACCTCTGGCTCCACAATCGGTACAATGCCCATGGATTGGCAGAGTGCGGCGTACCTGGCTAACATTTCAGCGTTGGCTTCCATCGCCGCGCGTGAAGGCAAGGTGTTAGAAATGTTGTACACACCGCGCCACTTGGCAAAGCGGGCACCCTGGTTTTTGTAGACTTCCAATCGGTCGTCTAGGCCGTCTAAGCCATAGGTTATTTCATCACCGGGGGCGTTGGTCAGGGGCTTCTTTCCCTTGTCTACCTTAATGCCTGGCACAATACCCTGACTTTCCAGCAGCTTTGCCATCGGCACGTTATCCAGACTTTTCTGGCCAAGGGTTTCCTCAAAAAGAATCACACCACTGATGAACTCCCCAATCCCCGGCGTGGAGAAAATCAGGCTGCGGTATTCCCGGCGCTTATCTTCTGTGGGTTCAACATCAACAGCGTTGAAACGCTTGGCGATGGTGGGGTCACTTTCATCGGCCGCAAGAATGCCTCTGCCTGGCTGAACAAGCTCCTGAATCGTTGAAAGCAGTTCGCTTTGAGTAGTCATGCTGGCTCCTTTATTAGGTGTGTCATGGCGTATTGCTTTGGGCTATCGCAGCTGGCTGTCTTTACTGCCTCGGCGGTTGATGCCACCTGAAGCCGTGTCCTGCTTTTCCAGCTCTGCTTGGCAGGTTACGCACAGGCGAACACCGGGAATGGCTTTGCGCCGCGCTTCCGGAATAGGGCAGTCGCATTCTTCACAGAATTCCGCGCTTTCACCTGTGCTCAACCGGCTACGAGCCTCGGCAACGGCATCTTCCACACTTGCATCAATCTGATCCTGCACAGCCCCATCGCGGGCCCATCCACCAGCCATAATGTTGCTCCTGCGAAACGCTTAACCTATCGTATGCCCATAGCATACCAAAGCCATAGTGATCGGGCTAAGGTGGCGTTCCGTAAATGATGTGGTGTGAATTTTCGACCCCCAGCTAAACGATCCTCGATTATAAAAGGAACCAGAATGCTTTCAAAAACAAACTCATCCCGCCGTGGCGGAAAATGGCCGTTGGTTACCGCCTTGCTTAGTGTGATTGTGCTGATAACAGCAGCGATGCTGATGGTTGGTTCCGGGGTAGCCTACAAGGCTGAGTGGATAGGATTAGGCACGTCTTTCACATGGCTGCGCCAGGGTGCGCAACTTTCGGTAGCTGCCGCCGCGGCAGGCCTGATAGCACTGGTTGTTGGTGGAATCTGCCGCCGGTGGCGTCCGGCACTCACCGGTGCACTCGTGAGCTTGGCGGTGGTCGCAATGATCGCCATGCCCATGCAGCTGAAACAGCGAGCCCAAAGCGTACCTCCCATCCACGATATCACCACTGACATGGAAAACCCTCCCGAATTTAAGGCGTTAGCCGCGGCTCGTGAGGAAGCGCCTAATGCAGTGGACTACCCCGGAGAAGACACGGCGCGCCAGCAACGTGCAGGCTATCCGCAATTAAAATCGATCGTTCTCAATATGCAGCTGGCAGACGCGATGGACGCCGCCACAGCAACTGTTCAGAAGCGTGGCTGGGAGGTTGCAGAAACCACCGAGAGCACCATCGAAGCGACGGCGACCACGCGTTGGTTCGGTTTCAAAGATGACGTAGTGATCCGCATGACTGAGACGGGAACCGGCGTGCAAGTTGATATGCGTTCCGCCTCAAGGGTAGGGAAGAGCGACGTAGGCACCAATGCCGAGCGGATTCAGGCGTTTTTGGAGGACCTGGCGAGCCGGCGAGTCGTTGTTAATGCACAACATGGGTATACTCTGAAGGTATAGGATTTTGCCGCTTCTTTTCATAGGCTGGCAGAGGGGGGTTGACCCAGGACGGGGAAGGAAAACTAAATTTAGTCGGCGTATGGAAACACACGGGTTTAGCTACTCACACGTTAAACCAGAGCATACCGACTACCTTGAACGGCCGTTCAAGGGACATATATTGAGGTTTTGGCGGGGCGATGTGCAGAGTTTTCCGACCATCCTTTAAGGTCACCCCAAGGTTAGGATAGCAAAGCAAATAGCAACGCCCATTATGAATTAATCGCAACACAGGAATCATTGCCAAACGACGAGCCCTGTGACAAATTGAAAACCGATGTAACGGATTGTTGTAGGAACGACAATCCGGATATTCCTTTCATTTTGGCGGTGTTCTATTTTATGCACGGCCCTTTTAAGGCGAGGAGCGAGTTATGAATAATGACATCATTGAAGGTAACTGGAAGCAACTCAAAGGTAAGGTACGCGAGAATTGGGGCAAGTTAACAGACGACGATGTAGACGAAATCGCCGGCCGCCGCGACCACTTTGTTGGCAAAGTTCAAGAGAAGTACGGCATGAAAAAAGATGAAGCTGAGAAAGAATGGGAAAAGATTTCTGACTTCTAAGTATTTATAGCCGTTACGGTATAAACAAACCGGCGCCCGCTTTCATGCAGGCGCCGGTTTTTTTGGATTACACCAATACTTGACGAGTGTTAGCAATGTAGTGATGAACCTGTCGCTCAATTTCAGGCTCAACCATATTTTCTGGGCGGCGATCGTTTGGGCAGGGCATACTTGGTGTTGTGCCGAACAATCGGCAGACCAAAGGACGCTCCCCGTAAACAGTGCAACCATTAGGGCCAAGGTGTACGCAACTCAGGTCATTTAGCGCCGCTTCATGTTCGGCGTCAGTTTTCACCGGCAGGCGCGACATTTCTTCTGAAGACGTGGTTACCGGACCGCAGCAATCGTGACAACCTTTCACACACTCGAACGTTGGAATGCGCTCGCGCAGTCTCGCGATAATATCTCGATTTTTATACATGTATACCCACCATCTGTGCAGCTGACTACAATCAGTTCTCTACACACAATTCACTATAATGTAGCTACTTCTTTAAAATTTCAGTGCAATATAAAACGCCAAAGCAGCGGGCGGCGAAACCGACCCGCTGCTTTGGGCGTTATGTGCTATCGCTTAAAGTGGAACCACTTTATTTGCACACGGGCCTTTTTGACCTTCGCCAACTTCGAATTCAACAGCTTGGCCGTCATTCAATGTTGCGAATCCGCCGTCTGCTTGAATTTCAGAATAATGAACAAACAAATCCTTGCTTCCGTCTTCTGGAGTAATAAAGCCAAAGCCTTTATCTGGATTAAACCACTTAACTGTACCCTTACTCATAGCGTTCTCTTTATATTGTGGTGAAAAATATAATTCTGTTTTAGCTATCACCATTACAAAAACAGACCTTGAATCGCGTTATGCACAAACTCGCCTGACCCAGTTTTTAGAAACCGGTCAGTTTTTCTTCTCAAGTGCTTCCTTAAGGCCGGCAAACGGATTGTGCGTAGCCGCTTCTCGCCTTTTCTCCGAACTGCCACCGTAGCGCACGAAATCTTCAAACTTACTGTGCTCTTCATCGTGACAGTACACGCACAATAACTCCCAGTTACTGCCATCGGAGGGATTATTGTCGTGATCATGATCAACATGGTGCACGGTTAGCTCCCGCAAATTTATGCGGGTAAACTCGCGGGCGCAACGCCCGCACACCCACGGGTATATTTTCAGGGCGCGTTCACGATAACCGCCTTCGCGTTTCGCGATGTACTCACGCTGCTCAGCCAGTAACTTATCCAGCTTGCTTGTGTCGCCGACGTTCTGGCTCACGAGTGTTCCCTTCCGTGTGATGTTCTCAATTCAGTGTTCTCCAGTGAGGTACCTTAAGCATAGTCACCCTCCGTGGCTATCAATAACTTTTTACCGCTCGATTATACCGCCGGCGAGACCCCCGTGGATTCAGCGGGCTGAAGGGAGGTGCCTCCCAGCATGTTTTCAACCACTGCCGCATTATAGAAGGCTTCCATCGTGTGGATCTTGTCGTCCCGCACACGAAACCAGACGGCAAGCCGCACATCCCCAATCGGTTCAAAGTTGGTCTGATAATCCAGGATCGCGAACACGTGCTCACCGTCGGCACTGAGCTGACGGAGAATTAGGTTTTTCTGGATGGCGGCCATACCGAATTGATAGGACATTATGTCATCCGGGCTAAGAAAGCGCATATTCGGCCCGACATATTCAAACCCTTCAGCAACCAACAAGGTTTTTGCCTCATCAAAACGCTGGGCATGGATGTCAGCGATAAACTGCTCCACGATGGTTTTCGGCTGCATTATTAGACTCCACTTCTAATACGGGGATGATTTGAATGCCCTGTATACCAAAAAAAGACAGACAACACATGTGTATGTGCGCGCCGATAGGTAAATTCGGGAATCCCGGAGATGTTGTATTGCTGAATTATTTGCTATGTTGCGAAGCAGGATAGGATTCATTAAAAATCCGACGTGTTAGCGGGAGAGATCGAATCGCACAACTGTGTGGTCGGCGCCGAAGGAGCAACTGCCCCGGAAACTCTCAGGCAAAAAGGACCGTTAACATGACGACTTTCCGAAGAGCTGTCGGCGACTGCGTTAGCCGGCACACCGAAGGAGCAAACGGCCGTTTCCGTTGAAACGGTGCGCGAATCTCTCAGGTCCCGTGACGGAAGGGGTGCTTTCTACCGCTAGGCGTAGAGAGGAAACCCTGGACGCTCTTTGGAGAATGCTATGAAGCGAATTGCCGTAATTGGGGGTGGTATTACCGGTATCACGACCGCATACACGCTGGCCAAGCGTGGCCTGGATGTCACGGTTTACGAGAAACACCGTTATGCAGCGATGGAAACCTCCTTCGCCAATGGTGGACAACTTTCGGCTTCCAATGCCGAGGTCTGGAATAACTGGCAGACCGTCGCCAAGGGCATTAAGTGGATGTTTCGCAATGACGCCCCATTGCTGGTCAACCCCAAGCCCTCCTGGCATAAGTTGAGCTGGTTTGCCGAGTTTGTTGCGGCGATGCCCCAATACGAAAAGAACACCACCGAAACCGCACGTTTGGCGATTGCCGCCCGTGACTTCCTTTTTGAGTGGGCGCAAGTAGAAGGTATCGATTTCGACCTCAAGAAGCAGGGTATTTTGCATATCTATCGAGACAAAGCCGGTTTCGATCACGCGGCGAACGTCTCAAAACTGTTGGCCGCTGGAGGCCTAGAGCGCCGGGCTGTCTCTCCCGAGGAAATGCGTGCAATCGAACCCACCTTGGCCGGCACCTATTACGGTGGTTTTTTTACCGAAAGCGATTCAACCGGTGATATCCACAAGTTCACCAGCGGTCTGGCAGAGGCCATCCAACGTCTTGGGGTCAAAACCTGCTACGGACACACGGTAACCGAACTGAGTGCGGATCAAACCAATGCGTGGGTAACCTCATTTGACGGCGAACAGCAAACCCGTGAAACCTACGATGGCGTGGTGATTTGTGCAGGCGTTGGTAGCCGGGACCTGGCCGCGAAACTGGGAGACCGCGTTAATATTTATCCGGTCAAGGGCTATTCCATTACCGTTGAGCTGGACGACGAGGTTTCTCAAAACGCAGCGCCGACCGTCAGCCTGCTCGACGATGCCACCAAGCTGGTCACCAGCCGGCTGGGTGATACGCGTTTCCGGGTGGCGGGTACGGCCGAATTTAACGGGTACAACCGCAATATCCGGGATGATCGGATTCAACCGCTCACCCGTTGGGTAGAGCAATGCTTCCCAGGGGTCTGTACCCGGCGTGTTGTGCCTTGGGCGGGGCTGCGCCCCATGTTGCCCAATATGATGCCGCGAGTAGGGCCAGGCAGCCTTCCTACCGTGTTCTATAACACGGGCCATGGTCACCTGGGCTGGACCCTGTCGGCAATCACGGCTGAGATGCTGGCTGATACCGTTGAAGCCGCATCGGCTGGCCATACGGTCAGCGCTACCCGCTAGTTTCCCGGTTTAGCCGTCGCTCTGTCTCGCAAAGCGAGGCGGGCGATCTGGCTATCATGGTATTTAGAGAGCAATGCCAAGGCAGAGATAGCCCCAACTAACGCCAGCGCCATATCCGATTGTGTATCCCAAACATAACCCTGAGTCCCCAAAAAGGCTGTAGCCACCATCGCCCATTCACAACACGTTTTCTGATTAAAATTTCTCTGGCAATCAGCGCAGGCACAAAACCCTGGAAGAAGTGGCCGAGTTTGTCGTAGTTGTTTCTTTCCGCGCCAAAAAGACCATCAAAGAGGGGAACCTCTGCATAAGTGTAATGGCCGCCAATCATCAAAACGACGCAATGCGCCAAGATAAGAAAATACACTATTGATGTCAGCCGGAAGCTTCGATAGGTAAACGCCAGAGTAACAGCGCCGAGCACTGCAGGAAGAACCTCCAGCATCCACGTTATTTGATCTTTTGGGTTTATCCCTGACCAAATTAATACGGCCAGGAAAAGGCCAATCCATAGATTTTTGATTATGCTTCTCCTTGCAAGTGCTTCCTTGAGACGGGTGATTTACTGATCCGAGGCCGAATCTGGCCCATCCACCAGCCGGGCCCGAACACGTGGTAGGTATTCTGGGTAGTGGTTCTGGACGAAGGCCACCAGTCCTTCCCGCACTGCGCAGCGCAGATCCCAGGCCTCGCTGGAATTCGAGGCGCTCATCAGGAAGCGTATCTGCAACGCCCGTTCGCCGGAGTCGGTTACCTGCACCGTCTCAGTTTTTCCGTCCCATTGGGGCGATTGCCGGAGCAGGCGTGCGAACTCGTCGCGCAACGGCTGCACCGGCATGGCGTAATCGAGCGAGAGAAAAACCGTACCCATCATGTCAGCGGTATTGCGCGACCAGTTCTGAAATGGGTTCTCGATAAACCATTGCAATGGCACGATCAGCCGGCGCAGATCCCAAACCCGCAACACCACGTAAGTCGCGGTCACTTCCTCCACCCAGCACCACTCGCCCTGAACATGAAGAACATCGTCGATGCGGAACGGCTGGGTCAGTGCAATCTGCATGCCCGCCAGCAGGTTACCCAGCACCGGGCGGGCCGCGAAGCCCAGCACAATGCCACCAATACCCGCGGAGGCCAGCAAACTGCCACCAACGTGGCGCACGCTTTCAAAGGTCATCAGGGCTGTCCCCAGCCCTATAATCACAATCAGGATATTGAGGCCGCGAACCAGAAAACGAGTTTGTGTTTCGACTTTACGGGCACGTTTCCATTGGCCCTCAAGCACCGGGTTGAGCGTGACAATCACATCCCCAATGGCCGAGGTGCAGCGAACCGCTGCCCAGGTCAGCGACAGGATCAGCAGCAGTGTGGCCAGATGCTGCAGCTCCGTCAGCAGGGGAAGGCCTTCGGGTGCGGTTTCCAAGACCCCGTTCAATACCAGCAGACATAAAAACACGCCCAGGGCGCGGGCTGCGGCGTCGAGAAAAATACGGGGAACGGCCTTGGAGCGCGTAAAGCGGCGTGTAAGTGCCAACGCAATGCGATAGGTGGCGTAGGTTGCCACCAGCGCCAGCAACGCAGATGCCCCCGGCAACAGCCATGCGGCGAGACCGGCCTCGATCGACTCCAACATTCTGTACTCCCCGGATAATGACTCTGAAGCCCCAAGTGTTAACCCCGAGCTTTCCCTATGCCTCGACACTCATCAAATGGCAGATTGGCCAGAAAACCTTCTATTTCCAACCTTGAAGCCAGTTGCTATCATTTTTAAAAGTCGTCCACTCTATTGGCTCAGAGCGATTGGATATCACGGCCTCTATCAGACAATAAACGACATCACCCTCTTCGTCGAACTCCAGCGCTGTTACAAGGAAATGCTTCTCCTTATTCACTGGATGGACCGCAGTCCATTTACTATTCAGCAACTTCTTAGCATTAATTTTGTTCACGGATACTTCCTTACCATTACCTGGTGCCTACTTTCCTGTGGTTTGGGTTTTTTTAAGTTGGGTGTTCACGTGCAATCGCCCGTGGCGAAGTGCTTTTATGACAGTGTGCTACGATAAATCATCAACATTGCAAAACATATGAACCAAATCAAAGAGGGCCTGAAGATGTCGCAATTTCAGATACGAAAAGACGATTTCTCACGCAACGCTTGGTTCCTCTTGATACCAACACAGTCGCCTCACCACTCGCGCCCGGACACATCAGGCTTGCGGTAGACAGCTTCTCTTTTACCGCTAACAACATTACCTATGCAGCAGCCGGTGACATGCTCGGCTACTGGCAGTTTTACCCGCCTGCGGGTGAAGACAGCGATGGCTGGGGCGTCATCCCTGTTTGGGGTTTTGCAGACGTAATCGATTCTAGCTGTGATCAGATAACCGTGGGCGAGAGGCTATTCGGCTACTTTCCTCCGGCAACACATGTCGTCATGCAGCCGACACAGATTACTGAGCACCGGCTTGGCCTTTGCACTGGCAGACGACCCAGACGCACCATCTGCGGTTGCGCTCACTTCGTCACACAACCTCCCCCTAGTAAAGCAGCTGGCCCAACTGCTGGGTGAAAACCTGAATTACAGTATCAGAGTTGGCCTGAACCATTGGACCGAGAGCCAAGGAGATGCCGGACTGGACGAGGCTAAAAGCGAGTTTTCTTTGCGCCTACGTACATTCAGAAGCGCATGGAAGACTGGGGGCCACAGGGCTTCTCTGAACGGAGTGAGCGCTTTATGCATGCCTCGGCCGCCTGGAGCCGCAACTGGTTAAAAATCAGAACGGTGCAAGGCTTGAGCGGACTGACAGAGATCTACCCGGATATTTGCCAAGGTAAACTGGCCGCAGACGAAGGAGTCATCGTCGCACTCGCTCCGTTAAACTGAATCGGGGCTTTCTGCAGCCGCACTGCCTAACTTGATGCGATGCAGAACCTGATAGGGGCCTTGAACGTCTCTGGTTTCATATTGAGCGAATACGATTTCGTTGACCATGAGTTCGATATCTTGCGAGCTGATTTCAGAGATCTTTTCCGCGTTTCCGCGGCCAGTGATCGTATTCAGGAGCAATACGTGGACACCATACGAGAAGAGACGCCGTACACCACACCTTCAGGTGAGACAATCAAGCTCCCCAGCTTCTACGACCAAGTCTATACTGATGGTAACAGCACCTATATTCTCAATAGCGATGCGCTCTACAACCCCAACACTGACTCGACGGTCAATAACGTCAACTGGGACCGCATTGAAGCTCAGCGCTGAAACACCAATCAATTTTGATTTACATCGGTTAAATAAATCTGTTCTGCTGGTAGTACATCCAGTAGGAAGGGAGAAGGTATAATGGCTAACGTTACTCCGAGCATCGTGGTCGCTTGCGACGGTTCAGATCAATCGTTAAAGGCAGCAAAAATGGCAGCCGAACTGGCAAAAGCCACCGGTCACCCATTGAAGCTGTTATCGGTATTTCCGGGCTCAAAGGTAGAGAGGATGATTATCAGCGGCGCAGCCCCCAGCGATCTTGAGGAAGAACAACAGGAGTATGGGCGCAAAGTGTTCGACGCCGCGAAAGAGGCCGTAAGTGGGAAGCTCAATCCAACCGAAGAAATCCTGCTCAAAGGTGATCCCGCTCATGAAATCATTGAATATCTGGAAGCCAATCCCGGTACTCACCTGGTTTTGGGAAGGCGCGGCCATTCGGCGGTGCGCAGCCTGACTTTGGGCAGTATCAGTGAAAAGGTCGTCAGGCACGCCACTCGTCCGGTTACTGTTGTAAGCGAGTAACAGCGTGGAATGCCCGAATATAAGGTATCTCACTGTGTGGAGGAAACGGACATGAAGTGGATCATACTGATCATTATTGGCGCTGTTGTGGCCTTCTGGCTTTATCAGGGCCGTCGCAAGAACAACATTGAAGATCCTGACATGAAGACATTCGAGGAAAAGGATTACTACCTCAAAGCGGATGACAACTCATCCGATGACGATTCATCCTCTGGTGACAGTAACCCGCGTCACTGAGTTGCTGCTGGAGTGCACTGCCAAATGGGGATGACGTTCGATACCGCTCAATTCCGCGTAAAAGAGGGGAGTGCAGTGGCCGACGAGGGTGGATCCCTTTTACACCTCCAAGAAGGACTATAAAAAGCAGCTGCAAAGCCAAGTGGCTGAGCTGAGTGACCTTCAACAACTGCATTATGCCTCTAACCGTTATGCGATGTTGCTGATATTCCAGGCGATGGATGCAGCGGGCAAAGATGGCGCCATTCGCCACGTAATGTCTGGCGTCAATCCGCAAGGCTGCCAGGTTTTCAGCTTCCAGCGTCCCAGCGCCATGGAACTGGAGCACGACTTTCTTTGGCGCACGAATAAAGCACTGCCGGATGCATTACTCGACAAAAACACCCTATGGCAGGGCCGGTACCAATCCATCGCCGACATGGAAGCGCACTTACATCGTAACGGTACACGCGTTTGTAAGTTTTTCCTGCACATTTCCAAAGAAGAGCAGCGCCAGCGATTTCTGAGCCGCATTGATGACCCCGATAAAAGCTGGAAATTCAGCTTGGCCGATAGTGAAGAACGAAAATTTTGGGGTGACTATATGAGGGCCTATGAAGCCTGCTTGAGCAATACCAGCACTGAGGATTCGCCTTGGTATGTGGTGCCCGCCGACGACAAGAAAAATGCGCGACTGGTGATCGCTCAGATCATCATCAACACGTTCAAGGGCCTGCAGATGGCCTATCCAAAAATCACCCCCGAGCGCCGGAGCGAACTAGCACAGATACGCAAAACGCTATCTGACTGATTGGAGGGAGCGCCGAGTTCAGATAATAATGCTGCACTCTTCAGTGGCAAGAAAACGTATATTTTCCATGTCAGCGAAGCGGTATATTCCGAGGGCAGGGTATGACACTGAATATATTTGCGGATGTATCGCTGCGTTATGGATGGATCAGGCTTCACCATTCCCGGTGAAACGCCCTGTGCGGAGCCGTCGGTCCGACGCATCGGTACAGGGTGTTGTGGGGGCTGAGGGTTAGATACCCCCGGCTACCCGATTGAATGCTCTTGGTGCAACGCTGGACATGCCGGCAAGTACCAGCACGGGGAATCCCATTTTTCTGACCCAGACGGAATAAATGGCGAAAACGAGCATAGATGCCTGTTCAATGGCCAAGCATGTGCACTTAGTTGCCTTCACGTTGAGAGCTTGGCTTAAAAAGTTTAAACCAAGCGATTAAGCCCGCTATAGACCCAAAGCCTAGAAAAACGAAAAATTCTTCGACGTTAAAGTCGCCAACTTTATACATTAGCCCCAGGAAAACTAAAAGAAATGTCCCAATGGTGCCGACAACCCTTAAATTCATATTTTTGTCCTCGAAATTTTTGGACTCACATAACGCTAAACACAGCGGAGGCTGAAATTCGTCCGCTGCTGTGACTTGTGTACGCCCAGCATGGGCATGAACTAATGGGGTGAAAGTCCCCTGTGGGAAGGTCACCGCTCAGCCGGTTTTAGCCGATTGAACGCTAACCACTAGCGAATGGCAAGGGCCAATCCGTGAGGATCGGTCTCCGGAACGCCGGCCGGAAGTAAGCCGCTAGCAAAACTGCGAGCGGATGAACAAGAACATCATATGAGGCGTAGGCCGGAGGCGAGTTGGCACCAGACGACGCGCGGGTGACCGGGTGCTGTCCAGCATCAGCCACTACTTGGAGCATCGTCTGAAACTGACGGTCAATACGGCCAAGAGCCGGGTCGTCAGAACCAATGAAAGCAAGTTCCTGGGATTCACCTTCAAGGGAGCCCAGATTCATTGGCACCCGGACACGCTGCGCAAGTTCAAGCAGCGCATTCGGGTACTGACGAACCGGAATTGGGGTGTGTCGATGCACTATCAACTCTTCAGGATCCGCCAATACCTTCGTGGCTGGATCAACTACTTTGGCATTGCCGCCGGCTACCAACGCTGTTGCGATCTGGATCACTGGATTCGCCGCCGCGTCCGGATGGCCTACTGGCGACAGTGGCGCAAGCCGCGCACCAAAGTGAGAAACCTGATGAAGTTGGGTGTTCATGTGCAGTCGGCCGTGGCATGTGGCATCACCAGTAAAGGTCCATGGCGCAGTTCCAAAACTCCGGGCATTCAACAGGCTCTGTCGAATGACTACCTGAAAGCCGAGGGATTGGTATCGCTGCGCGATGGGTGGATTGTGGTGGACCCCTGAGTCAAGACATTAATTGACTGGGTTTAAGTTGTGCATTCGACTTCACTTGCAGCTGGACGGCGCTGCCCCGTGTTTGCCTTTGCTTTGGCTGTTGCCGTTGTGTCTGATCTGGCTTCTGCGGTGGATACATCCCCTGTGGAGCGTAGCGGAACAGGGGATGTATCCACCGCGCGCGGAAATTTATCCACGATCATTGCCCCGCCACCGACAGCGGTTCTATGCACGATGTCGGGTGTCGTTTGCCCCAAGGACTGGTGCGGGCGCTCACCGTTATAGAAGACAAAGTACTTCGTCAGTCCGACCAGTAACTCGCCCATCGTAGCGTAGCCATTGAGATACACATCCTCATGCTTGACGCTGCGCCAGAGGCGTTCGACGAAGATGTTGTCGAATGCCCGCCCACGCCCATCCATGCTGATGACAATGCCTTCACGGGTCAGCACGTCCGTGAAGACGGCGCTGGTGAACTGTGCGCCTTGATCGCTGTTGAAGATTTCCGGCCGACCGTGGTTGCGCAATGCATCCTCTAGGCAATCGACGCAGAACACCGCTTCCATGCTGTTGCTGATCCGCCAGCTGAGCACCCGGCGCGAGTACCAGTCGATAATGGCGACCAGATAAGCGAAACCATGCGCCAGGCGGATGTAGGTGATGTCCGTGCTCCAGACCTGGTTGGGTCTGACAATCGGGACGCCGCGCAGCAGGTAAGGATAGGTCTTGTGTTCAGGGTGTGGACGGCTGGTATTTGGCCCCGGCGCCATGCCGGCCAAGCCCATCTCCCGCATCAGGCGTTGTACCCGCTTGCGATTGACGGTGTGACCCGCCACCTTGAGGAATACGACCATCTTGCGGCTGCCGTAGAATGGGTGTCTGGTATACTCCTCGTCAATCAGGCGACCGAATAGCAGGTCGCTTTCATCGACCGGCTTGGGCCTTTGCTGCGCATAGGCTGTGGCGCGGGATACGCCGGCCAGAATACATTGCTGGACGACGCTGACCGCAGCGCCTTGGGGCCGCGCTTGCCTTCAAACAGGGTCTTGGCTTGCTCCTGTATCGCTTTCTTCCACTGACCAACCTGGACTGGATGTACGCCGTATTCCTGGCCAATCTCGTTGATCGTCTTTACGCCTCGTACGGTTTCCAAGCCAACCTTCCCCTTGAACTCCGAGGTGTGTACCTTCCGCTTCTTCGCTTCACTCATCGCTGCTAATCCCCTTATGACAAAGTACAGCTTAAACCTTTGTCTTGAAAACGGGGTCCACTATAGATCAGGCTTCACCATTCTCGGTGAAACGCCCTGTGCGGACCCGCATGCAGGGTGTTGTGGGGGCTGAGGGTTAGATACCCTCGGCTACCCGATTAGGCTACGGACACTCAGGCAAACTTAATAAATTATTGGGCTGCTCGCCGTCATTTTGTGTTTTTAGATATTTATTACCACTTGCGCTTTTTGAAACTACAACCCAGACAGACTGACCGTTTACACTTACGTAAAATTTCCATTTTCCGCTTCCGATACCTGCTATAGCTTCATCAAGACTTAATTTCCAACGTGTGCCACTCGGATTTACACCTCCGACATGGGATATGCGCTCATGCGCGCTAGTACGATTGGTCTTATTGATACATTTAATCTGAACGTTATCGGTCATTTTTCACTTCCTCGTTGTTGAATATATAAAAGCCTAACGCCGTGCTCTGCGGCAAATTTGGAGCGCAGCGTAAAATTTGTCCGACAGCAGCACTTTGTTAGGGCCTTAATTAAATTTGGCAAGGTATCTTGAAAACACCCAACCAGTGACTCGCACTTCAGAGTCAGGGTCATTCCACTCAACTAGAGTCCAGCTCTTTTGTCGGTCAATTATCACTACGGCATAACCAAAGTATAAAAATCCGATCGTTTCCGATTTTTGAGTATCTGAGAACCTTACATTCAGCGTGTCAGCGGTCACATACCGGAAATCTTTTAGCACGGAACTATTGGCTACGGATTCTCTCGCTTTTGACTCAATCTTTTTTGACAAGGAGCGCTTATCTTCATTTAGGCTTGATTCAACGTAATGATTCACAACAGGATTAATAAAAGAAACTATCACAGCGACGATTAATGGGTATACAAACCAAATCAATAGCTTTTGAGTTAAAGGATCTTTTTGTGATCTTATTTCTTCAATCAGATTATTTAATGATTCCTCTATTGCGCCCGATGGCTGAAGTGAAGAATCATGTATGACCTGATACGAAAGATCTTGTAACTCCGAAACAGCCATCCGTTTCGATGCTAGGGAAACAACCCCCTCCGCATGAAATGATAGATCGCCGCCAATTTCAAATGCTATATTTTTCAGAAGCTGAAATGAGTCGATGCCCGCAATAGAAGTTGACAGTTCCTTTAGTGGATTCGGGATATCCGCAATCGGAACGTGTCAACCTCATATGGACAGATCATTAAAAAGTTAATGTCTATTTGCCCGCTTCAATGCGTCACGTGCGGCGGGCAGTGTCGGAAAGTTTACAGCGGTGCTGTCCTCACCGTCTGATTCTTCCGACGTGATCGGGTTGATGTAGGTCGCCTCAGGCGGCAGTGTCGATTCCGGCTTGCCGCGTACAAAGCGTTCTGGGTGTTCGTGGTGATACCGGATCAGAGCAGCCTGCCGTGTCTTCGCGACGGTCCTGTACTCGCCGGTACAAACTTGGGCCGGAGTAAAACCATTCAATCCGCTGTGATGGTGCTCGTGGTTGTACCAGGCGAAATAGTCCGAAGCCCAGTGCCGGGAACGTTCCAGGCTTTCAAAACGTCCCGGGAAATCGGGCTGGGTTTTGAGCGTCTTGAACTGGCTTTCGCTGTACGGGTTATCGTTACTAACCCTGGGGCGGCTGTGACTGCAGACCACGCCGAAATCGGCCATCAGGTCAAGAAAGCTCTTGGCGATCATGGGTGACCCACGATCCTGATGCAGGGTCACCTTCTGGTCCTCCAGCCCATAGCGCGTCAGCGCCTCCTCAATGAGTTGTTGGGCCAGTTGGCTGTTCTCCTTACGAGAGACCATCCAGGCGACCACGTAGCGACTGAACAAGTCCATGACCACATACAGGTTGAGGTAACCGCCTCGGCGGGTTGTCGCCAATTTCGTAATGTCCCACGTCCAAACTTCGTTTGGCCGCGTGGCAGTGAGCCGCGGTATGGCATGCGACTGGGGCGCACGCTGGTTGCGTCGCTCGCCGGTCTGGTTGGCTTCTCTGAGCACCCGGTACAACGTGCTGAGCGATGCCAGGCACTCACCGCGCTCAAGCAGCGTGTGATACACCTGATACGGCGTCTGGTCCCAGAACTCGGGCTGGTTCATCCGCTCCAGTATGCGCTGGCGTTCGAGCGCCGAGAGCGCTCGAGGTTGCGGCGCCTCTTTGCGGGAGCGCCTGGCCGGATCCGCCGCCGTATTCTGATGCCGCCGCCAGGCATACACCGTGCTGCGGTTCAGGCCCAGCACGTCACAGGCAGTGCTCAGCGGAACATGATCCGGGCGTTCTTCAAGCACGATCATGACGGATCGTTCCCATTGTTCGACAGATCGAGCATCGACAAGGCTTTTTTTTGGAGCCCGACACAGTCCTCAGTTAGCCTCAGTTTTCGCTGCGTTCGGGCCAGCTCTTTCTCCAATTGTTCGATGCGCCTCTGCTCCGGTGTCTTTGAGGCTTTCGGACCCGGTGATGACTTGGACAGCGCATCCTCACCGCCGTGCTGCAGCTGCTTTCGCCAGTCGCGAAGCTGGTTACTGTAGAGGTTCTCGCGGCGCAGTAGCTGACCCAGTTCACCGTAGGCGCACTGATTGGCTGCGGCCAATATCTTCAGCTTGTACTTCGTGGAGAAATGACGGCGCGTACGCTTCTCCAGCTGAGCATCGGGCCTGACCTGATTCTCGGGCATCTGTGACTCGGGTTTTGGCATAACGTTGGCTCCTCAATTTGCGCCCTGAAATCTATGTTAACTCATAGAGCAAGTGTATGGATTGAGGTTGACACACAGGGCAATCGACGCACGAAACTCCTTCAACGGATCAGCCATTGACGCCATTAATGCCCGATGATCTTTAAGTGGATCAGCAGGGACGCCATTAACTCACGGTGTTCCTTTAGTGGATCGGCTATAGTCGCTATCATTTCGCGATGTGATTTTAGCGGATCGGCTAAGGACGTCATCAATTCGCGATGCTCCTTCAGCGGATCAGCTATGGATGCCATCATCTCACGATGTTCCTTCAACGGATCGGCAAGGGACTCCATCAATTCGCGGTGCTCCATTAACGGATCAGCCAAGGACGCCATTAATTCACGGTGTTCCTTCAGCGGATCAGATATCGCCCCTAACATTTCGCGAATATTCTTTAATGAATCGCTTTTTCTCTTGGTCATTTTTTACTCTTTCAAGAGCACCTCTTGCCGATAACAGAAGCCCTAACGCCCGCGTAATAGGCGCGAGCTTGTGAGCGTCCTGATTGACGCGTTTGTGTACGCCCAGCATGGGCATGAGCTAATGGGGTGAAAGTCCCCTGTGGAAAGATCACCGTTCAGCCGGTTTTACCGATTGAACGCTAACCACTAGCGAATGGCAAGGGCCAACCCGCGAGGCGCGGTCTGGAGGAAGCCGCTAGCAAAGCTGCGAGCTGATGAACAAGAACATCATATGAGGCGTAGGCCGGAGGCGAGTTGGCACAAGACGACGAAGCCACGTGATCTGACGGCCACCGTAAATGATGCAGTTGTGCAGTGAAAGTTCATGTTCTTATCTGGGGCGGTCCGACGCATCGGGATCTGCTCAACGAGCGATCGGTCAATTACCAGTCAGGACACTGGTCGATCAAGCCTGGGCGCACCCGTTGCCATCGGCGGTTGCGAGCGAACGAGGTGGACACCGATAGCGCCGATGGGGGCAATCCCGCCGGTGATTGAGCAGAAGTCAGCAGACGGCATAGTAGCCAAACGCCCATCGTAATGGTTGGGACACGGTGAAGGCCTGAACACTTAGTTGAATAAAGGAGGAGCCATGACAGACTTGAACACACGAACACCGTCCGGTGATGACGTGATTCAGCGTATGGATATGAAGCCAGCCTTTAGCGAAGATCTACTCGGACAAGCGTTGCAACCTGAAAACCTTCAGGCGGCATGGAAACGCGTTCGAGCCAATAAAGGGGCGGCTGGCATCGACGGGATGACCGTTGATGAGTTCCCCTCTTGGGCAAGGTGTGGCCGTTGGAAAGAGGTCGTTGAGGAACTGGAAACAGGTCTCTATTATCCCTTTCCGGTCAGACGTGTTGAAATAGATAAACCTGATGGCGGCAAACGCCAATTAGGGATACCCACGGTCACTGATCGTGTTATTCAGCAAGCCATTGCCCAAATACTAACTCCCATCTTCGATCCAGACTTCTCGAACAATAGCTTCGGGTTCCGTCCAAATCGTAATGGGCAGCAAGCGGTTAAGCAGGTTCAAGGCATCATCAAAACGGGTCGCCGTTTTTCTGTTGATGTTGATCTGTCTAAGTTCTTTGATCGAGTTAACCATGATTTACTGATGACGTACCTTGGCTACAAAGTGAAGGATAAACGGCTTCTTAAATTGATTAAGCGTTATCTCCGAGCTGGGGTTATCGATAACCAGCTCTATAGTGAAAGTCATGAGGGTGTTCCTCAAGGTGGGATATGAAAAGCTTTTCATATGCCACCTTATGTATAGCTACTCGTTATGCAAAGTGGATCGCTGTATCCGCGTAGTGCGTGCTGACTTGGAGAAAACACTTTGCATAACGAGGTGAGGCGTATGCTATAACGTGCTCAACCACGAGAGAAGATTACGGTCCTTTGTCCAATGAGGTAACCTGCTGGTGACGATGTCTGGATACGCGCCCTCAAGCGCTTTGCGCTTCATCTCGGTATCAGCCCTGGCATAGACCTCTGTGGTCGCGATATCAACGTGTCCCAACAGATCGCGTATATAGATAAGGTTCACTCCCGATTGAAGTAACAACATCGCCTTGGTGTGTCTTAAAATATGCGGCGTTACCTTTTCGGGAATGAGTGGTGACGTTGAACGAGCTTGGCATGCGTATTTGTCGAGGATGTACGAGATTCCAGCACGTGTCATCTTGGTACGCATGCGATTGGAAAATAGAGGCTGATCAGCCACACCCGCAAGTTCGCTAAAAGCCTCGCTAAAATACTGCTTCAGCAGAGATTCGGTGTTGAGCATTAACGGCACCTGCCGTGTTTTCCGCCCTTTTCCTGTCAAAGTAATAATGGCTGGCGGATCAAACCTGACATCACGGACCCTGATATCAACCAGCTCTTGCACACGCGCTCCTGTATCATAGAGAACGCTGAGTAACGCCAGATCCCGCCGTCCAGAAGACGTTGACAGATCTGGTTGAGCCAGTATCAGTGTTAATGCCTCAGGCGACAGGTGCGACACCGCTGCCGCAGGTGCTTTTTTGCTGGGAATTGACAAGATCTGCTGATATTGAAGTAACCCTGCTGGATCCTCAATATGCATGTACCGATAGAACCCATGGATGCAGGCGAGTCGCTGATTACGAGTCGAGATACCGTTGTGCCGTTGTTGTTCAAGCCAGTCCAGAAAGCCCAGCACCAATGACTTGTCGATGTCCTTTAAGCACAGTTTATCCGCAGATCGGTGGTGCGATTGCTGGCAATAGATCAACAACAACTTGAACGTGTCACGATAGGACTTGATAGTATTCGTGCTTACGTTTCGCTGTCCAGGTAGATAGATCCCCAGATAGTGCGACAGCGCCTTGGCAAAATCAGTTGGTTTCATTGCCATCTCCTCCCAGTGTTGGAACAATGTCACCAAAAGCCCGCTCGGATTTGGCTGTAATATCTGGGAAGAGTTCTGCGGTCAGGCGTAGGTAATGCGCTGTATCCTGGAACGAATAGTGACCCATGTAAGTCTTTAGAATCGGCAAGTACGCGGCAAGGTCTGCACCTTCGAGAACCCATCGCCTCAGGCAGTGAACGCAGTGTGTATGCCTGAGATCATGCAGCCGAGGACCCTTTCCCCAGCCCCCGTGCGATATACCTGCTTGCCAAAGAAAACGCCTGTAATTCTTGTAGACGTTCCCGATGGTCATCGGATTGCCAGTTGGCGAAGGGAAGAAGTAGGCTTGATCATCCGACAGGGTGTGCGCTGCCTGGGCGTAGCGGCGGCAACGATCCAGGTTATTCATCGACATGGGGACCAACCGGTCTTTGTTGAACTTGCCATCGATGATGGTCAGAACACCTTCGTCGAGGTCAACGTCACTCCGGTGCAAATTCAGTGCCTCAGAAAGGCGTAAACCACAGCCGTACAGCAGACGGAACAGCAGCGGCATGATGAGGTGCCGCAATGGCACTTGCGAGCAGTAATGGCAGGCGTCGACTTTGCTCAAGATCGCAGTGACTTCTGCGTCGCTGAATATATAGGGTTGGTAGTGCTCCTTGCGCGGCAGTATTTTTGGCGGTAACACATAGGATGGAAGGCCGAGTCGTGTCATATACAGGGCTAGCTGCCTCAGGACCCCAGCTCTGTTTTGCTGGGTGGCGAGCGCTTCATTGGGTTTGCGCTGGATCCAGGCATGGGCCAGATCCCGAGTAATCACGGTTTCTGTATAACTCTGGCTGATACAGAACTGATCAAATTTGTAGAGAGACCAAGCGCTGGTGGTGTATTTGTACCCCACAGCGCGTTTCTCAAGGATGCAGCCACTGATGAACTCATGCAACGAACTCTGAAAGGGAAGTTTTCTCATCATTCCATCTCCCCGGCAGAATCCAGCGCACACTGACGTAGCTGTTGGATATCCACCTTCAAGTAAACAGCCGTGGATTCCGTACTGGCATGACCAAGAATGTCAGAGATGATTGGCAGTGGTGTGTTCTCTGCCAACAGACGGCTCGCCAGTGTATGGCGCAAGGAGTGCATGCCCTTTTTCTTGTTTGGCGAAATAGGGATTCTGGCAATCCTCATGTACTTAATGATGATTTGATGCAGGCGATGTTCATCTGAGAACGGTTCCAGAGGTGCTAGATGTCGCAGAAAAACGTAAGGGGAGTCGACTTTTGGGCGTCCATTTTTCAGATACTCAATGATGGCCCAACCAATATCTGGCAGTAGTGGCAAATGAACCAAGGCCCCTGTTTTTGATACTCGCAGTTCAATCCGGCTATCTGCCCAATTGAGATCCGTGAGTTTCAAGCGCTTGATGTCAAGTGTGCGAATACCCAGGCGAGCCGCTAACAGGATGATGGCGTAGTCTCGCTTGCCAGCGGGGTTGCCCCGATCAATGGCCTGAATCAGTTTCTCGACGTTTTCTTTGGTCCAGACTGATGGGATCCTGTTCTGTTTCCGCGCCTTTACCGTTGGTACAGCATCAAGCAAGGGCTGTGCAGGCACATCCTGCAGAATTAGAAAACGCAGAAAACAGCGCAGGCCACACAGCTGTAGCTCGACGCTCTTGTAGCTATAGCCCAGTAAGGTTTTGACGTAGTCAGGAACGTGTCTAGCAACGATATCTTCAACCTGCCACACGCGTTGTGACTCAACGAAGGCAAGAAATCTATCTGTCGCTTTTCTGTAATGATTGCACGTGACACCTGAATACGCCCGTTCCTGACAATGAGTCTCGAAGCGCTTCAACCATTGCTGGAAAGGCTTGCCGTTCAGCCGTATTTTCTGCTTGAAATAACGACGTAATATACTGCCGTGTTGCTGGAAATCACCCAGCATTCTGACGATTCGTAGTTGGTTGATCAGTGACTGAGTCAATGCGCCCGTTCTTTCCAACTCTGAAAAACCGTACTTAGCATCAAGGAAGCGCATCCCAGCTTCTTCGCTAAAACCGGATAAGCACTCGTTATCGAGGAAGCTTGCTATGTGCTTCCAGGCTCTGCGATACCCGGCAATCGAACCCTTGGTGTAATGCAATCGGTGCAGTTCTTTCTCTAGACGATGAGTCAACTCATCAAATGTAAGCACGGACATGGTTACTGACTCCTGCGTTAATGGGAGTCTCCATTCTCACCACAGCAGTCAGGTTTTATGCAAAGTCAATCGGACGAGAATACAGCTACCTGCTGCACTCCAGCGAAATACTTTGCATAACGAGTAGCTGTACATAAGGTGGGCCTCTTTCGCCACTATTGGCGAACATCATGCTCGACCCACTAGACAAAGAACTTGAGAAGCGAGGCCACAAATTCGCCCGATACGCAGACGACTTTACGATCTTAGTGAAGAGTAAGCGTGCAGGCGAACGTGTACTTCATAGTATCAGTAAATACCTGCAACGCCGTTTGAAATTGATCGTTAACACGATCAAAAGCCGCGTCGTTAAAACCAATGATAGTAAGTTCCTGGGATTCACTTTCCGATCAGGGAACATTCATTGGCACCCGAATACGTTGAATAAGTTCAAACAAAAAGTTCGGAAACTAACGAATCGCAACTGGGGTGTATCAATGCGATACCAACTCTTCAAGCTGAGCCAGTACTTACGTGGCTGGATCAATTACTTTGGTATCGCCAAAGGCTATCAACTCTGTGTCGATCTAGATCAATGGATTCGGCGCAGGGTCAGAATGGCTTACTGGCGACAGTGGCGCAAGCCACGAACCAAGGTAAGAAACTTGATGAGACGAGGTGTGCATGTGCAGTCAGCAGTTGCGTGTGGCATTACCAGCAAAGGGCCATGGCGTAGCGCTAAAACTCCAGGGATCAATCAAGCATTGTCTTTAAAATATTTGAAATCTGAGGGGCTTTATTCGTTGCGTGATGGTTGGATCAAGCTTCACTATCCTAAGTGAAACGCCCTGTGCGGACCCGCATGCAGGGTGTTGTGGGGGCTGAGGGTTAGATACCCTCGGCTACCCGATTAGCTGCATTACTGGGGATAAATAAAGTGATACGGTGACGAATTTTCTATCCATTTTGTAGCCTCTTCCCCAATTCGTTTGATTTCTTCAAATAGCGGACTTAATTCCAACTCGAATTTACTGCCGTCTCTTTTCTCTGAAACAAAAATGAGTTCTTCTTGTAAAAGCACACGCTTTACATTTTTTTCATTAACCCTGAGATAGTTAAAGCCAGATCGATTATCTAAAACAATTTCAATTATTGCTCCGTCACCACCTACCCAATTATCTATTCTGTCATCAAAATGTTCGACATTATCTCTTGCATCCCTAGGTAGTACCTCTGAATCATCGCCGACATTCAATTTCTCACGCAATAACTCCATACGATCTTTTTTAATACCACGAGGGTTAATGGGAGATAGGTACTTTGAAATCATTGCTGCGTGAGATAGAAACGACGAAAGATGAAACCACACAATCCTTGTTTGTCTCGTTTCGTGATTATCTAAAGCCTGAATTAAATTATTAAAATCTATTTCAGCCCCGAGTCCATGCATGGACAACTCTTGCATGTACCATGTTAGTTCGTGATCGTTCATAACTTCCCTTAAGCTGCTAACGCTTGCAGCATGCGCGCCCATGGAATGGAGCCGAAGGCGCAATGTAATGGGCGTCGCCGTGCCTGCACTGGTTAGAAATCACCGGGATTTGAACCAAGCCATAAACCTCCGCCAGACGCTGTTAAGATTTACCCCAATGCCGAAGAAATTGGGCTTCAGATCCACAACGCCTTCCGAGTCAGTAATTGCATCCCGGGTTCTCGCTGCGGTTTCATTCATATCCATCTCTCTTCGCATGGTTGAGTCTAAAGCAAGCAATGCCCGCCAAAACATTTGCCCCTCGGCCGCCTCCTTTCTCCAAGCCGGGTAGTCGCCGTTTGGCAAAACCTGAATAAAGTCCCTTTCATACCCAGGCTTCGGGTGCTTATAGAAGTACGATTCTATCTCGGCGAAAACTACTCCGGATGCCTCAAGCTCTGAGCCCGCCTCAGACGTTAATTTCAGTGTGTCTGAATAAAAAAAGTAGTAGTGATCGCCGGAAAACCAGTAAAGATCGTGAAGAATGTCGGAAATCGCCCCATCGTTATCAAAATCTGCCGGGAGCAGATGGACTCGCCGCGGCCCGAAAGTCACTTTTGCAGGCAACGGTAATGAATCTGGCCATCTAGGCACTTCCTCTGACATCATCCCTCTCAATTTCTAACGCCTCAAACACCGGCATGGTGAAGATGGCGGCTTTTTTGGAACAAAAAAGGTGACAGCTTTACCATGTCCGAGTGCTTTGACTTGTTACACGCTACCTCAACACTTCATAACCGGTCTACCAATCATTTTACCCAAGTTACTTACCAGTCAAATTTTCCAGATTCACAATCAATGTTGGCGGTCTTGGCAATTGTCTTGTATTGAAAGAACTCGTAGCCAAAACATTCATCAATCACAACATCACAAGCAATCTGATGCTCTAATTTATCATCAACTGCTTTAGGGGTTAAGGCAACGACTGGTTCCCCTTTGGCTTGTACTGATGAATAAAGTACACCATCGCTCTTGCTGCAATCCATAAAGATAGAACTAAGAACTGATGTAACCTGATACAAAACTTCACTACCTTTACGAGACAAAATATCTGCAAAAAATCGATCGGTCAGGTCGTAGGCCAAAAGCAAATTAGAATCAAACTCCTGAACCATATACTCTCTTGCTTTTTTATAATACTCGAAAGAGTCTTGGCTCATATAGTAAGGACGCCCATCACGCCTGACCGAATCCCAAATACCAATAACTCTCAAATATAAGTCGCTTTCTGATACTTGATGGGAGCGGAGTACGTTGACGTGATCAAATTTTTTCGTTCCAGCCTCAGACAATACAACTCGTAATGCCGTGTCATCTTGCTTAACAGCTACGGCAGCATAAAATAGTGCTTGCCCTGTTTTATTTAGACGACCAGCTTTAGGAAAAGTGTCTGTGGTACGTTTGATATACGACAAATCATCAATATTCCAAAATTTTTGACCTTCACAAAGACGAACTCTTATGAACTCAAGCTCCTGTAATGGATTGTCAAGAGTAATCGTTAAACACTCAGCTAAATAATAAACTTTTGTTTCTATTTCATGATTAGCGAGCTTACAAGTACCATTTATATGATTATTTAACTGGCGAATATAAGTAGACGAGTACAGTAATGCTGTATCACTGCACTCTTCTCTAGCCTTCTTATCAATCAGTTGAATTAATTGTGGTTGTAAAAATATTGTCATAGTCGTTTTTATTCTGCCACTACAAGAACAACACTGTTAGAAATACTCTCTATTAACTCTGTTTTTTCTAGAGGTTTTTGTCCAGTAGGTTCAATATATTCTACACCATGATTAATCAGCATAGGGAGTGCATAAGCAATTTTAACTGCATAGTTTACGTTTTGCGCCAAAGTGCCAGTAGTATTAATCGCCGCTGTTTGATTAAGCGATGCAGATGCAATACCTATTACAACACCGTTTTCATTTACCATCGGGCTTCCTGAGTTGCCCGGCTGAATTGGTGAGTCTATTTGAAAATATCTAGTATCCCCTTGAATGCCTGAATTTGAATTAATGTAACCAAAGTTAGCCTTTTGTTCGTTGCCCTGTAAGCTAATATTTGGATACCCTAGGACGGCAATCTCAGCTCCTTGTTTAGTTTTTTTCTTCAGTTCAATAGGTAAGCCTTTAACTGTTTTATTTACTTTTAATAAAGCTATATCGTTACTGCTATCGTGATCAACTAAAGTAACTGACACTGACTTGCCATTTAGAACAATTGAAATATTTGATGAGCCTTCAATTACATGACTATTAGTCAACATGTAACCATCATTAGAAATAAAGAAACCAGTACCTGTAGAAATTCCTTTTGACGAGTCTGGCTCTTTAGGTTGCCCAACTGTTGAAGGTGATGGTTCTTTTTGTGCTTCATATTTTTTCTTCATTGCTAGGGCTAATTGGCCCGCACTGCTTACTTTACTTGCTGTTTTAGTCGCCTCATTAGAGACTTTCATAATGCTATTCGTATAACTCTGAGGGAGCTGCACATATTCTTGTACGTTACCGTACTGATATTTCTGATGCCAGAGTCCTTGACTATTTTTAAGGAGCACATAATTATCGGGTTTATCCGCCCCTACATCGTAATATCCCCAAAAGGTGAAAGTTGGTTTATTATTCGTATCGAATGACTCTCTAGCTCCAAAAAATAATAAATTCCCAAATTCCCCCGCATACTTAGCAACGCCATCAGAGTATTTTTTAAATGCTACGCCTTTTCCAATGCCAGTAATCATATCTTGCTCAAGCATGGAGTAAACGAAATCTATTTCTCCATTCGGATTTATGGTGGCACTATTAGACAACCTTTTAGTCATTTTCTCGTCTTCATGAACATAACTGCCAAACTCTACTTGATTAGTACCTTCAGTCCAGCGGTAGAAAAGCTGATCTGTAACTCCCTTATTGTGGTAGCTTACCTCGTAGTAATTAACACTGCCGTTAGTGGAGCTTATTTTTCCTAGCCCAGCTGCCTTTCCATCCTTACAAGAACCATCCCACTCTACTTTTGGTGTGCTATCTATTGTTTGCTGCCTGTCATCATCTGACGGATAGCTTTCCATTAACATTTCACACTTTTCTGATTTGTTTATCGGTTGAATCCAATGACCTAGGTACTCACCAGATTTAAAGTCAGAAATTTGATCGTTGTAGCTTGGTATTTCTTGTTCCGAAATTTTTCGATAATTCGACGTGCTACTGCAACCAGACAGTAAGACAAAAATACTTATGGTTAAGGGCAAAAATATTTTCATGGGTAGACCTTCTTACTCAATTTTGGTTAATAATTCACACTATAATTGACGTGTAACGATTGCAGCATGCGCGCCTATGGAATGGAGCCGAAGGCGCAATGGAAAGGGCGTCGCCGTGCCTGCACTGGTTATGTGCTGTGAGCTACGTTTGGAAACCTCTCAGGATGCTCAATAATTTCCGCCGTCAGGTCTACATCAAGCTCAGGCCAATAGAAGTGCCCAGGAGACTGCTCCTCGACATTCACAATTGCACTGACTCGCTGTTCCTTGAACCAAGGGAAATTTTTGTACGGCATGAAAAACTCACGGTCGTGCGCAAGGAGCCACACACCATGTGCAGAGATATTTGTCACCTCAACTGCTGAAGTGCTGTTTCCAAGCGCTGACAAGCTCATCGCGGTGATCCTCCACCAATGATTCGATTTCTTTTAATTGCTGCCGGTTGTACCCGTAATTTTTGGCAAGCTCAAGATCTGGTTCAAGCCAGAATTTAGCCTCGCCATCACCTGAGACTACATGAACATGCATGCGAGATTCTTCTCGCGAAAAGAAAAAGAAGCGATATCCCTTTTCTCTGAATACTGTAGGACTCATCCATACTCCTCACATATAACGCCAAAATTAAGCCGCGCCCGACTAGGGCATCCGGTGGACGGCCTTCAGGCCGGGAACGTACTTGAGCGACTTGTATGGATAATCTCTGTCGTTAATGGGTAAAGTTGAGGCCCACCCCCAGCTGCAACTGGGGGTCTTCGTGCAGCAGCTCGGTGAATGACCGGCTCCTCTTTCGAGAGACCGATAACCAGTGTGTAGCGCTGCATGACTCTAAAGCGATAACTCGAACAGTCATCGGGGCCTCGAGCCCGTATAGCAAGGCAGAGTCAGCTTATTATGAACACTTCAAAAATCCAAATCCCAGTCAATATCGGTGTCGACGTTGGTAAAGCTAATCTCGATATCGCCCTTCACCCCTCCGGCGAGTTTTATTCGATCCCCAACAGCGAGGCGCACATTCAGCGGTTCGTTAAAATCCTCAAAGGCTACTCCATCGAACGTATAGTGGTGGAAGCAACCGGGCGTTATGAACATGCCCTGGTGCAAGCATGTGACCAAGCCAGTCTACCGATCATTGTCGTCAATCCCACCAGCGTCAGGCGCTACGCTCAAGCCATCGGAGTGCTTGCCAAAACCGACCGGATTGATGCACAGGTCATCGCCAAATACGCCGCCACACTGAAGCCTGAATTCAAGCCGATTCCAGACAAAACATCTCAGAAAATTAAAGACTTACTCGTCAGGCGAAGCCAGCTTTTGGAAATGTCCACCATGGAGAAAAATCGTCTCCAGATACTTCCGAAAACACTTCATCGTTCCATCAAAAGCTTGCTCAAGATGCTCCAGAGTCAGGTCGAAACCATTACTCGACAAATCGACCAGGAAGTTGCCAAAGTCGATCATTGGCGTATCAAAGCTGAGATCCTCACCAGTGTTCCGGGCGTCGGCAAAGTACTCACCTACACCTTGCTCAGCGAGCTTCCAGAACTCGGTTCTCTCAACCGCAAAGAGATTGCTGCGTTGGTCGGTGTTGCGCCCATTAACCGAGACAGCGGCAAGCTCAATGGCAAACGAAGGATACGGGGAGGACGTCATAGAGTGCGCACGGTGATGTTCATGGCCATGCTCTCATCTATCCAGTGTAATCCCGTTTTTAAACGGTTCTACGAGCACCTGAAGGCCCAAGGCAAGCTTCCCAAGGTCGCTTTGATCGCCTGCATGAGAAAGATGATTGTGGTGCTCAATACCATGATCAAAAACCAAGAACCGTGGCGTGAAAATATGGCCTAATTTATAGGATTGACACCACAGTCACTGGTTATGCATTATTCGTAGTGGCTCCAGAGCCGGAGGACTTTCACTACCCGCTCGTCCTCGAGCACCTGATACACCAAACGATGTTGAATATTGATGCGGCGTGAATAGGCCCCCGCAAGATCACCGATCAGTTTCTCAAACGGAGGCGGCTTGCGGTATGGATCTTCCGCAACTAGAGCCAACAATTCCTGAGCTTTTGGCTTGAGGCCGCTGGAGGCCAACTTCTTCGCATCTTTCTGGGCTTGCTTGGTGTAAACCAACTTCCATTTCACCAGCCCAGCTCCTCATCGCATTCATCCACAGGAGTATCCATCCCCTCACGAATAGACTCACGCATACCTGGAACAGAGAGTAGGTAGAGCGTTTCCTGAATTGCAGACCAATCTTCCTCGGAAACCAAGACAGCTTTGTTCCGTTTACCCATGATGATGATTGGTTGGTGGGACTCGGCAGTTTCGTCAATCAACCGATAAAGGTTGCTGCGCGCCTCAGTTGCTGTAATTCCGGTCATGACGCACCTCTGATGTATTCAACTTTTTACCAGTGTACGCCTTTAGGTACGTGCGTCAAGACGAACGTTCCGCATAACGCCCAAAACAGCGGCGTGTTTACGCGTCCGCCTGCTTTTGCTTGTTAGCATTTTGTTTGACTAATACCTTCTCTACGAGGTATCGCTTCAATGTGCCTTTGGCAGACACTACTCTTCGCGCGTGAAACTCAATTTTCCCTTCACCTTCTCCGCCTTGAGCATGATGCATTGACCAAGTTACACGCTTACGCATCGGTTCAGTGGCTTTATCTGGAATTTTGAAAGATACAGTATGACCTTTCTTATCTTCATAGAACCTGCCGATACCAGACAGTATGTTGTATTTAGTGACGTTTCCTTCAATTCCCGTCACCATTTGGTCTTCTGTTCGAATTGAAACACTTTTTAGTGTTTCAGAGTTCATATTTATGACGTCACCAACTCTTGGCCTGGCAACTGTGATAGTCATACTAGGATTATTCCTAATTGGCCGGTGAGCTTCCTCTAATGCCGATTCTAGAACCTCTTCAATATCACTTATGAAAGGTTCAATACGTTCACCAAGTTTCTTTACTGTTGGAGTTTTTGGCTCGTAAGCTAAATCGAGGGTCTTTGACCAAGTCCACTTCAAAATATCCCAAAAGGCAGCACCAACAACGCTTGCGGCAATAGGGTTTTCAACTATGAGTGTTAAGACCTGCTCATAGCTGCCTTTTTGAGGAGGGCTTACAAATATTTTTGCTCCCGTAGCCCTGTTGCCTTTTCTTTTAACATCACCATCGTTGAGTAAAGCATGGGTCGTAATAGCTATTGCTCTAGCAAAACCATGCAATGATACGGACGCATCGTACATATCTAGTCGATGAAGATCTGCATCTCCACCTTGATATGAAATCTTTATTTGAATTTGTTTCATAAGTCCCTCTTTAAACCCCGATGCGAACTACTATGGAGTGCTAACGACCTAGCTCAGCGGCCAATGTCATCAACTTAAGCCCCAAAAGTCCAGCATGGCCTGCTGAGCCAGCGTAGATAATGAGCCGTGAGGCAGCCTGTTGTTGAAGCGACAGGCTGTTAAAGCCAGATTCTAACCCGGTAACCGGCTCCAAAGAGTGTGTCTGGGCGTGGCAAAGCGGTTTCAGCACTATTCAGGGCGAGCGCCATTCGACCGGTGGCTGGCACAGTCTGTCGGGAAGTCTTGTTAAACGCCGTCGAGGGTAGTGTCGGTCAGCGAGTCGGCTTGTACCCTTCACAGCCTTTGGTGGCCGGTCGTTTTCGGCGTCGTGGGCTGCTCCGCCCAGGGCGCACCGCACTCAAGCTGTTACCAATCAGACGACACAGGTTATCCAGGGCCTCGCGGCTGGGGCGCACCAACAGGGCGACGAGGGTATGCTTCAGCCGGGATACGCCCTGGGTGAAGTTTGCCTTCCAGGCCAGCTTTCGGTGGGCGGTTTTGCGCTCAATATCAGGCTGCTGCAGGGCCTGCATCAGCAGGGCCAGGTTCTTGAGCAGTTGGCAGGCGTGGATATCCTGCTGTACGGCGCAGACCGTCCGGCCACTGACGTTTTCCAGAGTTAGGGTTTGTTTAAGCCGGCGGTAGTCGGTTTCAATGCCCCAGCGCCGGTGATACAGGTCGGCAAAGAGCTCGGCGGGGAAGGCCTCGGTGTCCAGGAGCGAGGTGGCCAGCACTTCCGTTTCCCCGGTGGGCAGAGTCACCCGGATCAGCCGGATCTGGAGGGCCGTGTCCGGATCAACACCGGACTGCTCACAGACCTGTCGGGATAACCAGTGCCGGCACGTCATTGAGACGGTGTCGTCGTCTTTTCCGGAGGCGACAAAGGCGCGGACTTCCCGGGAGTGAGTGAGTGTCAGGCGCATCAGGAATTGCTGTTCACAGCGCTGTAGCTCAACAAAGAGCCAGTGGGCGGGATAGCCCCGGTCAAACAGAATCAGGCTGTGGTCAGGAGCATGCTTCAGGTGCATGCTGGCACAGCCCCGCTCATCTACATCCGGCGTGATCAGGAGGGTGTGCAGAGCCTGATCGGACAGCAGGTCTTGCAGGACCGACACCCGGGCCACCGGCAACCCGTTGTGGGTTCCGAAGTGCCGGGCCAGTGGGTCTTCCAGCGGCAAGTGCATGCTGGAGCCGTCCACGGCCAGCAGGCGCAGGCCCTGCCAGGTCTTGTGCAGACCCAGCTCATTCATCTGGGCATGCAGGGCGCTGTTGAGAGCCTCAAAGACTGACGCGCTAAGCTTCTGGCGGGCTTTGCTGAAGGCTTGGGCGGTGACCACCTGGGTTTCAAAGGCGGAACCATTGAGGGTCTGAAAGAAGGCATCCAGTTCGGTTTGCAGGGCGCTGTTGGGTTGATTGAGCAGAAACAGGACCAGATTGGGGAAGGTCAGATGGCGTTTGCGGGTAAAGTGCTTCGGATGGGTGCGATGCTGGGCAATAAAATCGGGGCAGCTTAGTAGGTTGGTTAATTTATGTACAATTTTCGGAAAGAATGTCGGTTGGGTTGTCAATCGTTGTTTTTTTATTGTGCTCCATAGGGTATTTCCTCGTTAGTGGTCGAGCTCTAATTATATGATATTTTTAGGGAAATGTCTTAAGTTGATGACATTGGCTCAGCGGCAGGCGAAAGTGGCGCGTATTTTTGCTTCGCAAAAATCGCGACGCTTTTGACTGTCAGCTGCAGCGTATTGTTAGAGGGCTTTTTCATTAGGGTAACGCTACCCACATGAAATAAGCACAAACAGGCATAATGACAAAACCAGCAAGGCTAAACACGAAATATGAATTACACAGCCCTAGCTTTGCTTCGATTGGAAACCAGATAAACTTTATAGCAAACGCCACACCAAATAATATTGCAGCCTCTACCCAGCTTACTTTGTAACCATAATATAGAAGGAAACCCACCCCAAATACAGTTGCTGCTAAAGTGAATAAATTTAATACCAATAAAAACGATTGGCTTGCGCCCCTAAAGTTTTTTATGTGCAGCTTTTGGTAGAAACCGAAAAAGCTAAAAGCTGCATAACTTGCTAATAGTGTTATTGATATGTCCATTTTATTTTTTGCCCTCTAACGGCAACAGCAGGGGCGCGACGTCAGGAGCGTCCCTTGCCTGCATTTGTTAGCCTCACTTACGCCGAATGAATAGACCACCGACAACTAGAACTACGGCCGAAACACCACTTGCGATATATTTCCATGTATTGTTGTTTTCCTTATTAGTTTCTTGCAGTATCTTCGCAACCTCTAGACCATGATCAGCAAGTTTAAGTGCAATATCTGCGATTTTCGATCTAAGCTCTTCCGTCTCGGATTTATTGACGATTGTTTTAAGCAAGTCCGTGATGTTTTCTAGCGTTACCGATATTCCGCGAAGGGCATCTTTTTGAGTTTCTTTAGCCGCGTTTATAGTTGACTTCAGGCCCTCTACGTAAGTCTGTTGAAGCTCTACGAAATGGGGTATTACCTCTACAAGGAGCTTCATTTGCTCTTTAGAAATCTCCCCCTGAGCGGCAAGTTTCTGAATCCGCTTGAACTCGTCGTTTGTAACCTGCGATAGATCCTTGACGCCAGCTTTCGATTTTATTTTTTCTACCTCTACTGCTTTTTCTGAATTCATATCAATTCTCTCTCAGATATATGGTGGCTAACAGCGTGTTGGGTAGCGCTCTTCATTATTCAATATTATGACTTCTGCATTTTCACCCATCACGATTACGCACTCCCTAAGCAACCTACGCACAAAACTAGCCTAAAACCAAACGATTACAACCGTAGCCCTGTCAAACTTCGTAATATCACCGCGCAATAACGAAGCTGTCACGCGAATACCAGCGGGCGGTGCGCAAGGCCATAAAAAAAGGCCCGAAGCGTCACGTCAACCCCGGGCCTCTTAATCACATACCGGTCAATGACCTCAACCGCACTTACTATCACCACAAGACAAGCAAGTCGCACAACCGTCCATCACAATCACCGCCTTGGTGCTGCACTTGCCGCACATGGTGGAGTTGGGCGGGAAGTCGCCGGCCTTGTCGTCGTTGGTCGCCGTGGTGCTGGCTGCTTCGAACTCGGCACGCTTTTCGGCGAGGATGCGCTTAGTGGTTTCGCTCATCTCTTCGCTTTCCATCAGGCCAACGGCCTTCAGGTGCTTCTCGATAACGGCACCGATTTCAGCTACTAGGGAGGGCATGAATACGCCGCCTTTCTTGAAGTAGCCGCCGTTTGGGTCGTATACGGAACGCAGTTCTTCCACCAAAAAGGTCAGGTCGCCGCCTTTGCGGAATACCGCAGAGATTACGCGGGTGAGGGCGATCACCCACTGGAAGTGCTCCATGGATTTGGAATTGATGAACACTTCGTACGGCTGCCGGCTTTCGTAGTCTGTGTCTTCGTTCAGCAGGATGTCGTTGATGGTGATGTACATCGCGTGCTCGGCCACCGGCGGCTTGATTTTGTAGGTGGTGCCTACCAAAAAATCTGGCCGCTCGATGTATTCGTTCATCTTAACGAGCGTGCTTTCCGGTTTCGCTGCTGGCAGCTGTTCTTTGGGCGCGTCTGTGTCGGCTTTTTTTACCCGGTAGCCGACGATTTTGTTGCTAATTTTAACGGTCATGTCTTCTGTCCTGTGTCGGTGTTCCGGATCAATACTTACCGTAGGTGCCTTCTTTCAGCGCGTCAAACAGGTTGGCGGCGGTGTGTATCTCGCCGTCGTAATCTACCTGTTCGTTGCCCTTCAGCTCCACTTTGCTGCCGTCGTCGAGGGTGAACTCGTAAAGGGTGTTTTCAAGGTCTATTTCTTTTACCAATACGCCTTGGAAGGCTTCAGCGTTAAAGCGGAAGGTGGTGCAACCTTTCAGGCCCATGTCGTAGGCGTAGAGGTAAATGCTCTTGAAATCCTTATAAGGGAAGTCGGTTGGCACGTTCGCGGTTTTGGAAATCGAGGAATCTACCCACTTCTGCGCGGCGGCCTGGATGTCTACGTGCTGCGCCGGGCTTACGTCATCGGAGGTGGTGAAATAGCTGGGCAGTTTTTTGTCTTCTTCGTCTGAGAAGGGCATAGCGCCGGGGTTAACCAAGTGGCGATAAGCCAGCAGCTCGAAGGAGAACACGTCGACTTTTTCTTTGGTTTTGCGGCCTTCGCGGATTACGTTACGGGCGTAATGGTGCGAGAAGCTTGGCTCTATGCCGTTACTGGCATTGTTGGCCAAGGACAGGCTGATGGTGCCGGTCGGTGCGATAGAGGTGTGGTGGGTGAAGCGACCACCTTTTTCAGCCAGTGCTTCTACCAGCTTGGGGTCAACGCTGGCAATTTCTTGCATGTAGCGGCTGTATTTGGCGTGCAGTACGCGGCCTTTTAGTTTATCGCCAACTTTGTAGCCATCTTTCGCCAGTTGCGCGCATTTGCCCATCATTTTCGGGGTAATTTCAAAGTCGTCGTTCATAATTGGCGCAACGCCTTTCTCTTCCGCAAGGGAGAGAGACTGGCGCCAGCCTTCTACGGCCATTTCACGTACAACGTCTTCCGTGAACTGTACAGAGTCGGCCGAGCCGTAAGGCATGCGTAGCATGGCGAGGGTTGAACCTAGGCCCAGAATGCCCATGCCGTGGCGGCGCTTGTAGGTAATTTCGTGGCGTTGCTCGGCTAACGGCAGGCCGTTGATCTCTACAACGTTATCTAGCATGCGGGTGAAGATGCCCACCACCTTGCGGTATTTTTCGTAATTGAAGCTGGCTTTGCTGGTGAACGGGAAGTCCACAAACATGGTCAGGTTCACAGAGCCCAGCAGGCAGCTGCCGTAAGCGGGCAGGGGCTGCTCGCCGCAGGGGTTGGTGGCGCGGATGTCTTCACAGAACCAGTTGTTGTTCATCTGGTTGACCTTATCGATCAGGATGAAGCCGGGCTCTGCGTAGTCGTAGGTGGAGGTCATGATGGTGTCCCAGATGAACTGGGCTTTCAGGGTGCGGTAGATACGGCACGCCACCTTGCCTTCTTCGTTGACCACATAGCCTTTCAGTATTGGGAAGTCGCGATACACGTACTGGTTAGTGTCGGCGAGATCCAGGCCTTCTTCTTCCGCTTCCTTCTTAGTAACCGGGAAGGAGAGGCTCCAGTCGCTATCGTTACGAACGGCTTCGATGAAGTCTTCGGTGATCAACAAGGATAGGTTGAACTGGCGCAGGCGGCCGTCTTCACGCTTGGCCTGGATAAAATCGATTACATCTGGGTGGTGAACATCAAACGTGGCCATCTGCGCACCGCGGCGTCCACCGGCTGAAGACACGGTAAAGCACATGCGATCGAAGATATCCATGAAGGACAGCGGGCCAGATGTCGTCGCACCGGCGCCGGCTACGTAGGCACCTTTCGGGCGCAGGGTAGAGAACTCGTAACCGATACCACAGCCAGCCTTAAGGGTGAGGCCAGCTTCGTGGTTTTTCTCCAGGATGTCGTTCATGGAATCTTGAACGGAGCCGGACACGGTGCAGTTAATGGTGGAGGTTGCAGGTTTATGCGCCTCAGCACCGGCGTTAGAAGTGATCCGGCCCGCAGGGATGGCACCGTGCTTCAATGCCCACGTAAAGTTTTTCAGCTGCTCGGCGCGTACAGATTTGTTTTCAACTTGCGCCAAGGCTGCTGCAACGCGCTGGTAAGTGGCGTTGATGTCCTTGTCTACGGCTTCGCCGGTCTTGGTTTTAAGCTGATATTTGCTGGTCCAGATATCAAGCGAAGTGTCCTGCATCGGAATTGATGTAACCACTGCCTCTGCCTTAGCGTTCATTGCCACCCCTCAATTAAAATCACTATATGTAGGTTTATTTTCGATGAGTATAACAGGATATAGTGTTTTGTGAATTTAAACGGGACTATTGAGAAGTCGCTTCTGGCAAAGAAAATCAATGGAAAATGCCTTGCAAGATGGAAAGCTTTGGTAAATCCGGCGCTTGGGGCGAAAATCTCAAAATCCCTATATGTTGTGATCAATAAACACGCGCAAAAGAGCGTGTTCGCTCGCAAAATCACGTGGTTTGTGACTTCTGCACGTATTCAGAATACATGTGTCGTTAAAGTGGTGGTGTGGAGTCGAATAGTGCTGTGGCCCACAGGACGTGAACCACTATAAAAAAGGAAGAACAATGAGAGGCCTGAAACCTACATTGCTGGCGCTGTGTATTGCGGGGGTTCCACCTGCAGCTGTGGCGGAGATTCAACGCTTGGATGATTCCATGATGGGTAGCATCACGGGGCAGTCGGGTGTCACAATTGAGCTGGAAACAAAGCTGAACATTGATCGTTTCATCTATACAGATGAGGGGTCACTGGAGATAAACGACATTTTCGTGGGCGGCACTAATCGCACCGATATGTTCTCGGAGATGAATCTGAACCTGAACGGAGACGCTACAGACCGGCTGGATAATATCCGGATCAACATCGATGTGGCCAGCGATGGCGACGCCATCATCAACCTGTTGCCCTTGTCGTTCAATGCGGTGGATGTGCGGATATCAACCGGTGCCTGGAATCTTACGGGTACCGGCGGTTCTACGACCATTCTTGATAATTTCAACATGGACGCGTTGATCGGCTCCGGAACCATTCGGATCGATACCGCCACCGACAAGCTGAACTTCAAAACGGATATTGCTATTGATGACATGGACTTCGACGTGCCATTTTTGGCGTTGGGTATCCGTGATTTTCAGCTAACCGGTGCAGATTATGATTTGCAGGCGCCGCAGCCTCTCAGGTTGTTTGCCTACGTGGACCTGGATATTTACAAGGCGCCGAACTCTCAAAATGTTGAGAGCCTGGCGATTGATCTGCAGACTTTTGAAGCAGACATCCGCATTGGCAGCGTTATCGTGGGTGGTACATCTATTGGGTCGGTGGCCTTGGATAATCTGTCGATTACCGACACCTCAATGCTCATTTACGGGCATTGAATCTGGTGTAGTTGGGTATAAAAAAGGCGGGAGAGAATCCCGCCTTTTTCGATGTCAGCCCAATAAGAGGCTGTCGTCATCGACTGAAAGCCCGCGCTGGGTTTCAAACAGCTCTAGAAGATCTTTCACTTCCAGGCCTTCGCGGTTCTTGCCTTCAATATCAAACACCACCTCGCCCTGGTGCAGCATCACTGTGCGGCTGCCAACTTCCAGCGCCTGTTTCATGCTGTGGGTTACCATCAAAGCCGTCAGCTTTTGCTCTTCGATGATTTTGGTGGTGAGTGCCAGCACGAAGGCACCGGTTTTGGGGTCCAGCGCTGCAGTGTGCTCGTCGAGCAGCAAAATGTTGGACGGCGTAAGGCTTGCCATCAACAGGCTTACAGCTTGGCGCTGGCCACCGGAGAGTAAGCCCATTTTGTCGCTCAGACGGTTCTCTAGCCCCAAATTGAGGGAAGAGAGGCTTTCCCGGAACTGTTCCCTGTATTGCCTTTTCACCGCTGCACCCAAACTGCGGCGCTGGCCTCGCTTGATGGCAAGAGCTAGGTTTTCCTCAATGCTCAGGCCCTCGCAGGTGCCAGCCAGCGGGTCCTGAAACACCCGCGCCACGCGGCCCGCTCGTTTGTGGGTAGACAGCTTGGTAACGTTTAGGTTGTCGACAACTATGGTGCCGCTATCAACCAGAACTTCACCCGCCAACGCATTCAAAAAGGTGGACTTGCCTGCACCGTTGCTGCCAATCACGGTAACAAACTCACCCTGATTAACGGTGAGGCTCATGCCCCTAAGTGCGGGGTTTTCCAGCGGAGTGCCTTTGCCAAAGGTAAGCTGGAGATCGGTTGCGCTGATCATATTGCCTCCTCAGGCTTTTTTGCGGGTGAGTTTGCTAACCAGGGAGTTGCGAGCACCGGGCAATACAATCGCCAGGGTCACTAGAACCGCGGTTACCAAGTTTAAATCTTGGGCTTTGAGGCCAAGGAAGTCGGCGTTCAACGCCAAGGCAATGGCCAAACGGTAGATAATAGCGCCAATCACGCAGCCGATTAGGGCGCGAACGACCGTGGTTGGTGTGATAACCGCTTCACCGCCAATCAATGAAGCCAGGCCGATAACGATTACCCCAACCCCCATGGTGACGTCGGCTGCGCCTTGGCTTTGGGCGAAGAGTGCGCCCGCCAGGCCAACCAAACCGTTAGACACAGCAACACCGAGAATAATCATGGTTCCGGTGGAAATGCCCTGGGCACGTGCCATTCGTGGGTTGGCGCCGGTTGCGCGCATTGCGAGACCGGTTTCGGATTTCATGAAGCGCCACAAAAGAATTAGGGCGATGAACACCACGATCACAAATAGCAGCACCGGCACATGATGGTAGTCGAGGCCCAGCGAGTACCACGGGGTGAGCACGGTTTCTTCGCCGAGAAGCGCAATGTTTGGCCTGCCCATAATGCGAAGGTTGATGGAGTACAGGGCAATCATAGTGAGGATGGATGCCAACAGATTCAGAATGTTCAGTTTTACGTTCAGCATCGCTGTTACAGCACCGGCAGCCATGCCGGCGAGTACGGCGGAACCTGTGGCCAGCCAGGGGTTCCAGCCTTCCATAATTAGCACTGCCGCAACGGCCGCACCAAGCGGGAAACTGCCGTCAACTGTCAGGTCGGGAAAATCGAGTACACGAAATGAGATATAAATACCGAACGCAACTAAGCCATATATAAGGCCCGTCTCGATTGCGCCGTAAAATGCAATATCACTCAGCATGGGTAAGATTCACTGTGAAAGAAAAACGGGCGGATCCTTTTGGGTTCCGCCCGTGTAGGTCAGGCGTTACTTATCGCTTTTAATGACTTTTTGAGCGTCGGCAATCACATCTTCCGACAGGGTGATGCCCATGCGCTCACCGGCTTCTGGGTTCACGAACAGGTTGAGCTTTTCCATGGTTTCAACGGGCATGTCGGCGGGCTTTTCGCCTTCGAGAATGCGGGCAACCATTACGCCGGCTTGGCGGCCGTGGTCGTAGTAGTCAAAACCCATAGCAGCGACGGCACCCCGGGCAACCGTGGCGGTGTCGGCTGCGAACACGGGGATATTGGCGCGTTCGCCCACGGAAATGACCGCTTCGGCGGCGCTGATAACCGTGTTATCGGTTGTCAGATAAATAGCATCAGCCTTGCCTACTAAAGAGCGGGCCGCGCCCAGTACTTCAGAGGTCTTGGTGGCTGCGCCTTTTACCAAAGTGAGTCCGCGGGCTTTCATGCGCTCTTCAAGCAGCTCAACCAGTGTTACAGCGTTGGCTTCGCCAGGATTGAATACGGTGCCAATTCGCTTGGCATTCGGCATGATGCGCTGCAACATGTCTAGGTGCTTGTCGATGGGGAGCATGTCGCTTACGCCGGTAATGTTTGCGCCCGGTGCCTCGGCGCTTTTAACCAGCTTTGCGCCTACTGGATCGGTTACCGCAGCAAACACCACGGGGATGTTGCGGGCAGCAGCGGCAACCGTTTGTGCCGAAGGTGTTGCGATAGCCACGATCACATCGGGTTTGTCACCGATAAATTTACGGGCAATCTGGGAGGCGATGGCAGCGTTTCCCTGAGCGCTTTCGTGCATGAGCTTAAGATTGTCACCTTCTTTGTAGCCTCGTTCGGCCAGTTCATCCTTTACGCCTTGATGAACGGCATCCAAAGCCGGGTGTTCGACGATCTGCGTAATGGCGACAACACGTGGCTCTGCAGCCTGTGAAAGACTTGCCATTGCCATTAATGACGCGCCCAACAGGATGCGTAGGGTTTTCTTGGCCATATGCCCATCTCCGAGGTTTGTTGCGGTATAGGTGCGAGAGTTTATCACAGCCCTGCGGCCTTGGCGGTAGAGCATGTTAATGTGTGTTGGCCTAAACGAGATATTCTCGGGAAGAGTTTTGCCCAGTTGGCCTGAGTCACGCTTTGACTCGCCACAATGTGTTGAAATACCCTACTAGTGCCTAAATAATGTCCTTATAAATCAAATAACGAAAACCAAGGAAGATCCATGCACACAACAAACAAACTTCCCCTGGATATGGTCTATCACTGGGAGACTACTAAGGCTAATTCCCTTTACCTAACCCAGCCTATTGGCGATGGCAAAGTGGTGGACTACACATGGGGAAGGGCGGTTGACGAGGCCCGCCGTATGGCGTCGTACCTCAAATCCCTGAGCCTGCCTGAGAAAAGCCGTATCGGCCTGATTTCGAAGAACTGCGCACACTGGATCATGACCGACTGGGCGATCTGGATGGCGGGGCATGTTTCCGTGCCGCTATACCCCACGCTGAATGCAGATACCGTTACCTATGTGCTGAACCACGCTGAGTGCGAGGTTTTGTTTGTGGGTAAACTGGACGGCTGGGACACGATGAAGCCGGGTGTACCGGATTCCGTTCGTTGTATTTCCTATCCGCTGAGCCCGCCCAATGATTTTGAAACCTGGGACGATATTGTTGCCAAGTATCCGCCTTTGGAGGAGAACGTTCAGCGCGAGGGAGACGAGCTTGCAACGGTTGTCTATACCTCGGGCAGTACAGGCCAGCCGAAAGGCGTCATGCTGAGCTTCCGTAACATGGCCCTTGCGGCCGAAGGCGGCCTTGAGGTTCTGCAGGTTAGCTCGGATGAGCGCATGCTGTCTTACCTTCCCATGGCACACGTTTTTGAGCGCACGTTTGTAGAGCTGGCTTCTTTATATGCGGGTTTCCATCTGTTCTTTGCCGAGTCTCTTGACACCTTTGTTGAAGATATGAAGCGAGCACAGCCCACGTTGTTCCTTTCGGTTCCGCGGCTGTGGGTTAGATTTCAACAGGGTGTTCTGCAGAAACTGCCACAGAAGAAGCTAGATACGCTGCTGAAGATTCCCATTGTGAACCGGCTGATCAAGAAAAAGATCTTGAAGGGACTTGGTCTGGATAAGGCCAAGCTGGCCGGTAGTGGTTCTGCACCACTTGCCAGTGACGTGTTGGATTGGTACCGCAATCTTGGCCTAGAGTTGCTTGAGGGCTATGGCATGACGGAGAATTTTGCCTATTCTCACATCAACAAATTTGGGCGTTCTCGCACGGGTTATGTGGGAGAGGCTATGCCGGGTGTGGAAACGAGAATTAGCCCTGAGGGTGAGATTCTGGTTAAGAGCCCTGGCAGTATGATGGGTTATTACAAGGACGAAGAGAAAACCCGTGAAGCCTTTACCGAAGACGATTTCTTGAAAACCGGCGATAAAGGCGAAATTGATGAGATGGGGCGCCTGAAAATTACTGGCCGAATGAAGGAAATCTTCAAGACCAGCAAGGGCAAGTATATTGCACCCGCGCCTATTGAAAACCGCTTGATGGCACACCAGTCAATCGAGCTGGTGTGTGTGTCTGGTGCCAACCAGACCCAGCCTTTTGCCATGATTCAGCTGGCAGAAGGCGTTAGGCCAAAGATGGCCGATGCGGATTTTCGGAAGGAGATTGAGGCCAGCTTCACTGAACTTGTTGATAAGGTGAACAAGACGGTGGACCCACACGAGAAGCTGGCTTTTGTGATAATCGTCAGCGATGAGTGGTCGATGGAGAACAGCTTCTTGACGCCAACGCTGAAGCTTAAGCGAAATGTTGTGGAAGAAGCCTATGAAAGCCAAGTGAACGAGTGGTATGCGAAGCGCCAGAAGGTGCTCTGGCAGTAACGCACAACCCGTTTTGTTCAGATCAGGAGGGGTTTATGGCTCAGCTTTCTGCATTTCAGAAGCGCATTCATGAGGAAATTCCGCTTTCCCGCGCACTGGGAATTGAACTGCATTCTTGGGATGGTAGTGCGTTACTGATTAGTGCGCCACTTGAACCCAATACCAATCATCAGGGCACCGGCTTTGGTGGCAGCGTCTATTCGGTGGCTGTAACAGCGGCCTGGGGGCTTATGGAGCTTGCACTGGCCGATCTTGGTTTGAAAGGCAATGTGGTGGTGCAGACAGGCAGCATTGATTATCTTGAACCGGTGGCCTCAGGCTTTTACGCGATCTGCCGGTTGCCAGGGGAAGAAGTTCCAGAGCGCTTCAGAAAAGCCTTGGCAAGGCACGGCAAAGCTCGATTGGATCTCACCACTGAGGTGTTTTGTGGAACGCCGAACCCCATGCCACAGGGTGATCCCGTGGCTGTATTTCAGGGACGGTTCGTCGTGCAGGGTGCCCACTCTGCAATAGCGCCCTAGTTTTGAGGCCGGTATCAGACCATAGAGCGAGTGTTGGAGATCGACCGGCTCATCAAAATGATGGGGATAATGCCCGCCAGTACAATAATGAGTGCCGGCAGCGCGCTGTGATATAGGCGTTCGTCGGAGGCAAACTGGTACACGTAGGTGGCCAGAGTTTCAAAGTTGAACGGCCGCAGTATCAGCGTGGCCGGTAACTCCTTCATACAATCTACAAAAACCACCAGTGCGGCGGTAATCAATGTGCCGCGAAGCATGGGAAGGTGGACCTTCATCAGTGTTTTACCCGGGCTGTTGCCCAGTGAGCGAGATGCCATATCCATGCTCGGGGTAATTTTCTGCAGTGCGCTTTCTACACTACCGGCAGACACCGCCAAAAATCTTACTGTATAAGCAAATACGATGGCGAAGGCCGAGCCGCTGAGCAGAAGGCCCGTGCTTACACCGAAGTAATCCCTCATTAGGCTATCCAGCCAATTATCAAAGCCTGCCAGCGGCACGATCACACCCACGGCTAGCACCGCACCGGGCATGGCGTAACCCAAGCTTGAGAGACGCATGAGCACTTGCATCCCACGGGTGTTGTGCAGCCTTCGGCTGTAGGCGAGGGTAACGCCGATCAGCAGGGTGGTCAGTGCTGCGGTCCCGGAGAGGAATAGGCTGTTAAAGGTGTTGCGTATAAAGACCGGGTTCCAGCTTTGATCAAAGTATTCCCACGCATAGATACCCAGAGTCACACCCGGGATAACAAAGCCAAAGATTACCGGCGCCGCACACACGGCAACGCAGATGAGTTGCCTTGGGTACGACATGGTGAAACGGCGAATGGGGTCGCGGTTATCCCGGGCGGCAAATTGTTGCTGGCGTCGACGGGAATAGCGTTCAAGAGTGACCAGAATAACCACAAAAATGAGCATGGTTGTGGCTATCTGGGCCGCACCACCCAAGTTGCCAAGGTTCATCCAGGTATCAAACAGGCCGGCGGTGAGTGTTTGCACAGCAAAAAAATCGACGGTGCCAAAATCGTTCAGGGTTTCCATTAGTACCAAAGAAAGACCCACTGCAACGGCCGGGCGGGCGATGGGCAGAACCACTTTGAAAAACGTGCTAAGGGCCGAATGGCCAAGGCTGCGACTGACTGCAAACAGTGACGGAGACTGATCCAGAAACGCGGCCCGGGCGAGAAGATAAACATAGGGGTAGAGCACCAGGCCGAGCATCAGCGTGGCGCCTTCTAGGCTGCGAATTTCGGGAAACCAGTAATCCGAAGCGTTGGCCCAGCCAAACGAATCTCTCAGAATGCCCTGAACCGGGCCGGCATAATCCAGAAGGCTGGTGTAGACGTACGCGATCACATAAGCCGGCACCGCGAAAGGCAACAACATGGCCCATTCGAAAAATTTACGGCCGGGGAACTCGCACATGGTGACGGCCCAGGCAGTTGAAAGGCCGATCACTAGCGTGATAGCGCCAACCCCAGCCATGAGTTTCAGGGTTGTTACAAGATAGCGGGGCAGCGTGGTGTTTATCAGGTGTGGCCATATATTTTCTTCAGGGAAGAAGGCCAGAAAAATAACCGATAGAACCGGCAGAGCAACGATGGCGGTGGTTAGCAGTGCGCTGAAAAGCCAGCGGCGGGAGGTGTGCTTTGCCAGCAAGGGCTGTGTAAGCCCGGGGTTAACGCTGGTCGCGGCCTCGCTCATAGGGTTCCTGTTTCAGAATCATTTACAGCGTTGATAAAAAGCGAAGGTGAGGGCGGCTTGGCCACCCTCACCGAAATACTTACTCGCCGTCGAAGTCTACACGGTCAACCAATTTGACTGCCGCGTTGCGGTTTTCTGCGATTTTTTGCAGAGAAAGGCTGTCTGGCTGAATTTCACCCCATTCTGCAACCAGTCCGGTGGGCTTTACGTTCGGGTTTGCCGGGTATTCAGTGTTAGCCGTGGCGTAGATACCTTGAGCTTCCGGGGCTGTCAGGAATTCCATCAGTTTAATGGCGTTATCGCGGTTCGGGGCGCTTTTGGTCAGGGAAATACCGCTGATGTTGATGTGGGTTCCGCGGCCATCGGCATTCGGGAACACCAGGCGAACAGCTTCTGCAGCCGGGCGCTGATTCTCATCCTGCAGCATGTTGCCGTAGTAATAGCTGTTGCCGATAGCTACATCGCACACGCCTTCTGAAATAGCCTTGATCTGATCGCGGTCGCCGCCCTGGGGTTTACGGGCCAGGTTATCTTTAACTCCATTCAGCCAGGTTTCTGTTTCGGCTTCGCCGTGATGGGCGATCATGGATGAGATCAGCGCAATGTTGTACGGGTGCTTGCCGCTGCGAGTACAGATGCGGTTATCCCACTTGTCATCTGCTAGCTCCTCGTAGGTAGTGATTTCACCTTCCTCAACGCGCTCTTTGGAGGTATAGATCAGGCGCGCTCGGGTGGTGAGGCCAATCCACTTGCCTTCTGGATGACGCAGGCTAGCCGGCACATTTTTATTCAGCACATCGTTGTCCACGCCCTGAACCAGATCACGCTCCACCAGCTCATTCAGCCGCGAGATGTCTACGGTCATGACAACGTCTGCAGGGCTGTTGCGGCCTTCGCGCGCCAAACGCTCAGCCAGCCCCTGCTTGGCGAATACTACGTTACTCTTGATGCCGGTTTCCTGTTCAAAAGCATTCAAAAGTGGCTCAAGAAGGTGCGCCTGACGGTATGAGTAGATGTTAACTTCGCCGTCTGCAGAGGCAGCAAGGGGAAGAGCCGTGAGGGCGATTGCCGCGGTTGCGGCGAGTTTCATGCGCATGGTGCCATCCTTAGGTGATTCGGATCGAGTGTGCGCTTGTGTTTGGGTACTGGTTGAGAGCCACAAGCGCCTAACAACGGCAACCATTCTCATTTGTGTTACGCGGGAAGTCAATATTCCCTTTGGCGTACTTCTTTCAAAATAGTGTTATTCTACCTCGAGTTGTATAAACGATATGATTCGCGAGCACACACAATAATCTACTATGTACCTTAGTAAAGCAGTGGAACGTCGCAGATGGGTGTAGATGATCGCAGAGAGCACTGTCGTACAGCGATGAGTGCCAAGGTAAAAGTAAGCCACGAACAACAAGGGGAGTTTGTCTTCTCTACCCGGGATATATCGGATGGTGGCGTATTTGTTGTGGTGGATAATGAGCCCTTTGCTCCCGAAATGGGGGATAAGGTAGAGGTGCAAGCACAGGGGCTGCCCGTGCCAGCGCCTGTGCTGAGTATGGTTGTTGTCCGCATAACAAATGATGGCTACGGCTTGCAGTTTGACGAGAGTGTTAACTGACAGGCATTTTTACCACGCTTTCCCATGGATGATATCCATCACTCCAGTGAGATTGTCGTTAAGGGACAACGAGAGACTCATGATTGCTTTTAGATTTCATAGAATTTCCAAAGGCGTTGCACGCTTGCTGGCATTGAGCGGGCTGCTGGTGATGCAGTCTGGTTGTGCTACCTATTACTCCCACTACGCCATGTTTCCAGCCGAGAACTCCCAAGGGGAGCCGAGAACCGTCCGGTTATCGTGGCACAGTGCTGAATACCCCTCTTGGTGGTTCGTATCAGATCGCGCCACACCCTTAACTCTCGAAACCCAGTGTAGTGAGCGGGCCTGGCGGTTATACGACGGCAGCCATGCTGAGGCGGGGGCTTGCGGTCAGGGTATTCGCGCCTGTGGCGAAAGCGCGAGTGATCGGCTGGTTCAGGAACAGCCGTCGGTAAATGCCAGCGATGCGTGCATGTTGGTGAATCCTTCTGATTCTGAAGCGCGAATTGCAGATATATCTGGCCGGCTGGAGCTATTGGTTGCCTGTGAGCCGGTTTCCGCTGTTAAAGGCGAAGGAAAAGACGCGGTGAATGTTGATTATATCCGTGCATCAACGGTTCCTTACACCGTTTACACCCGCAAAACGCCTCGAGGCTCTCTCAGCGCTCGGCCGCCAAAGTTCGACCGTTCAGTGTGTAATGCGGACTGATGAGTTGTGATGCCGGTCACGTTGCTACACATTGTTTCCGGCTGAAGAATATCGTTACGGTTTGTCTTGCTGCCGTTACTTTGGGCTACGAAATTGTAATGGACTATTCCCTGCTACCATTCAAGAATGGTAGCTACTAAAAAATACCTATTCAGGAGTGAATAGTGGGCGTTGGTCAGAAAAAAATTGCGGTGCAAGATCTGGAGGTGGGCATGTTTGTGTCTGACCTGGATCGGCCGTGGCACCAGACGCCTTTCCCTATTCAGGGGTTTCACATTCGTTCCCAGGACGATATCCGCGCCCTTATTTCCCATTGCCAGTGGGTCTCTGTCGACGTTGCAGAAAATCGGAACTCTGTTGAGCTTTCCAGAGTTGTTCGGCCGGTTTTTGGAACCGGCGGTCGGCGCGCAGGAGAGGGTCGGGAAGAGCTTCAACTACCTCCGATGAGTATACGTGAGCCTGTAAAGTATCGGGCCGTGACCACGTTGAAGCGTGAAATGAAATCATCAAAGCGCCTGCTTGAAGATGCGGGCGTTGCGCTTGAGCATCTTTACACCGCCGTGACTTCTCAGGAATCCCGGGATCTGCGGCCTATTGCAGTGGTTATCAACAAAATGGTGTGCAGTGTCATCCGTCAACCGGATGCGTTGCTATGGCTTAGCCGGCTTCAGAAGCACGATAACCACGTATACCGGCATGCTTTGAATACATCGGTTTGGGCGCTTGTTTGCGGGCGTCAGCTGGGGCTGAACGAAGGCCTGTTGAACCACCTTGGCTTGGGCTGCCTGTTATCCCAGGTTGGTAAAACACAACTGTCTGAAGATTTGCTTAGCCGGGAAGGGCAACTTGGCCCAGAAGAGTATGCGCTTTACCGCACCTATGTTGAAAAGGGTATGGCGAAGCTCGAAGAGAGCGGGCTTTCGCGGGCGGTTCTAAGTGTTGTGCAGGGCCATCGTGAACGTCATAACGGTTCGGGTTTTCCCGAAGGTATTTGTGGTGACAGGATTCCGCTGCTGGCTAAAATTGCGGGGCTTGCAGAGTTCTTTGAGACACTCATCGAACCTAGGGAAGGTTTGGCAGCGCCTATGACACCAGCGAAAGCCGTAACCCTGCTCTACGATATGCGCAACATTGAGTTTCAGGACGATCTGGTTCAGGGCTTTATTCGAGCGATTGGTATTTATCCCACGGGCAGTCTTGTGGAATTAACGGACGGCCAGCGTGGCATTGTGGTTTCTCATTCCCCCGAGCGCCGGCTGTGGCCACGGGTGATGGTTATGACGGACCGGCACCATTCCCCGTTGAAAGCCGCAAAAGTTGTCGATTTGGCCAAATATAACGAAAGCCGCGCAGCGGCAGAAATATTGGCGATCAAGGAATGCCTTGCCCACGGAACCGACGGGCTGAACCCCGCAGGTTACGATGTGACTGGCGCGGAATCACGTTGGAGTTTTAGCCTTGGCCAGCTGGTCAGTCGGTGATAACAACCCGAAGGTTTTTCCGTACCCACCGGTAAGTGTTTTCTGGTGAAAAACTGATCACAATTTCAGACTCTCCGCCTGCCGGGCCGCTCACGTAATACTCCACCTCTGCCATTTGTTTGCTGTAGGAATGCAAAACCACATCCTGCGGGCGGGTAGTGATGGCGCCTATATCTGAAAGCTCAATACCGCCGCCGATGCGCCGTATTTTTACCTGTTTGATTCCCGTATCGTTAGGAGCGTGTTCGGCTGTGTGGTTGTCTAGGTAAAAGCGATTCCCAATGATGGTTGAAATCTTCTTTAGTTCCCGTTTCAGGTAGTCCCTGGCATCTTCGGCATCAACCTCGTCCATGGAGCGTGCGGCTTCGATAATCCGCTGTTTTTTCGCCTCCAAATCCTGTTTGTACTCCACCTCTGGATCCCATTCGTTATCATCTTCGGGGCGTTCGGGCAAAGAGTCTATGTCGGCTTGAGTTGGGAGCTTTTCGCACAGTTCATCCCCTACCGGGTAGAAGCAGATTTCAGCAAGCAGTTGGTTGGCGGGAGACGAGGCGGTGCCGGTTGCGTCGAACTCGGTTTGGCTTACGGTAAAATCGATGGCCCCGGAAAGGCTGGGCAGCGCCGCATTCAACTGTTGGATGACGCGATCCCGGATCTCGATCCCTTCGCCTTCGCGCACTTTCTCAGTCCAGTTCAGCGCGATGAGAAAGCGAGTGAGGTTGCCTAATGACACGTCGGTAATAAGCTGTTGCTCGGTAATCGTGTGGGTAGAAAGGCCTTCATCATCAACGGATGGGACCTGTAGCTGCGCCCGTAAATCAGGGAAGAATTCCAGTGGTGTTACCCATTCCTGCGCAGGCACGCCTTCCGCGATAGGCAGGTCGCCCACCCAAAGATTGAGCGTTTCACCAGGGTAGTATTGAAACTGGCCCTTGGTATTCGTTTTACCAGACTGGCTGGCGGTCTGGTAGCTTAGCCCGCTGACCCCCAAAGCGTTAACTTTCCCGGTGCTCGTGCCATTGCCGTTGTTATCACTGTCGCCGCCTAAACACCCGGAGAGAAGCGGGCTGATAAAAAGCGCGGTAAGAAGCGCACGGGGCAACATAAATGATGGGCGAGTGAGGTGAACGGCAGCCATGGTTCGTCTTTCATTCCCTGAGTTTGGGCCGTGCCAACGAAATGGGTGTGGACGGCCGATTGTAAATTGTTGTAACCGCATTATAGGCAGCCGGCTCAGGCTATATCGGGATACCTGTCGCAGTTTGCGGATTTCGCGGGCTTTGCGGGATTTTTGCAGCCTCGCGCCAGTCTTGAAATCAGCCTGACGCGCCTCAATAAATAAGTGTTCTCTGAAAGTCGTTTTTTTCGAACTGGAACCTGTTATGACCAATGCTCTGGAAATTGAAGGGCTCACCAAAACCTACGGCAGCGGATTTGAAGCCCTCAAGGGAATTGACCTTCATGTGGCACAGGGGGATTTCTTTGCATTGCTGGGCCCAAACGGTGCAGGCAAATCAACCACGCTTGGCATTGTGTGTTCGCTGGTAACGAAATCTGCCGGCAAGGTAAAGGTGTTTGGCTACGATATTGATACCCACCTTTCCGATGCCAAGCTCCATCTTGGGGTTGTGCCCCAGGAGTTCAATTTCAATCAGTTTGAGAAGGTGTTTGATATTGTCACCATTCAGGCTGGGTACTATGGGATTCCCCTGAAGAAGGCCGCCGTTTCTGCTGAGAAATATCTGAAAAAACTCGGTCTCTGGGATAAGCGCAACACCCCGGCGCGGATGCTGTCTGGTGGCATGAAACGCAGGCTGATGATTGCGCGTGCACTAGTGCATGAACCGAAACTGCTGATTCTGGACGAACCCACGGCGGGCGTAGATATCGAGTTGAGGCGCTCCATGTGGTCATTTCTTGAAGAGATGAACCGGCAGGGCACCACGATTATTCTAACGACCCATTACCTGGAAGAAGCGGAAGCGCTGTGTCGGAATATCGCCATTATTGATCACGGCCGGATTATCCGTAATGCCAGCAAACGAGAATTGCTGCAGCAGCTCAGCCTGGAGACGTTTCTGTTGGATGCGGAGACAGCGCTGAATAAAGTGCCGGAACTGGATGGCTTTTTCTGCAGGCTGGGCGATGAAGGCGTGCTTGAGGTAGATGTGCACAAAGGGCAGTCGCTCAACGACGTGTTCATGCAGTTGGAACAGCAAGGGATAAGGGTAGTCAGCATGCGAACCAAGGCAAACCGGCTAGAAGAGTTGTTTATTCGCATGGTTGAGCACAATGCACCCGCTGCCGAAGGAATAACGGAGGGCAGAACATGAATGCTCAGGCTCTGTTCACCGCATACAGCACGATTGTATCGCGTGAAATACGTCGGTTTACCCGCATTTGGCCGCAAACTCTGCTGCCACCAGCGGTCACCATGACGCTGTACTTTATTATTTTCGGCAACCTGATCGGTTCTAGAATCGGCGAAATGGGCGGTTTCGATTATATGTCGTTCATTGTGCCAGGGCTGATCATGATGGCAGTTATTACCAGCTCTTACGCCAACGTAGTGTCGTCGTTCTTCTCCATGAAGTTCCAGCGTAGCGTGGAAGAACTGCTGGTTTCGCCGGTGCCCAATTGGATCATACTTGCAGGCTACGTAACTGGCGGCATGGTACGAGGATTAGGAATTGGGGTTATCGTAACCCTGTTGTCGCTGGCGTTTACGCGCTTGCAGATTCATAACCTGCCGATGGTTGTGGTTACCGTATTTTTGACCTCGGCGCTGTTTGCGGTGGGTGGTTTTATTAACGCACTGTTGGCGACCAAGTTTGATGATGTTTCCATTGTGCCCACCTTTATTCTGACACCGCTTACGTATCTTGGCGGGGTATTTTACAGCATCGATCTGCTGCCGAATTTCTGGCAGGGCGTGTCTATGGTGAACCCGATTTTGTATATGGTAAATGGGTTCCGGTTCGGCATACTCGGCGTTTCTGATGTAAACCCGTTTGTGTCCCTTGGTATGATTTTGGCGTTCATCGCTGTGCTTACTTTTATTGCGCTTAAATTGTTGGCGCGAGGGAAGGGCATACGCCACTGACGTTCGGCTTGTTTTTCAGAAACATCTATCTTTAGGAAACCCTATGGCTCTCGATAATGCGCCGCTTGGCAAAACCAGCGATTACCCGGATCGCTATGATCCAGCCCTGCTTTTCCCGGTAGCGCGCGAGGAAAATCGCCGCCGCATCGGCCTTGAAGACGGCCGCTGGCCCTGGTTTGGAGGGGATCTTTGGCAAGCTTGGGAGATCTCGTGGCTGCGCCCTGGTGGCATTCCAGATCTTGCTTGGGCGGAAATTCGGTTTCCCGCAGCCTCGCCATCACTTGTTGAGTCTAAGTCGCTCAAGCTTTATTTGAACTCTCTGAATCAAACGGTGTTTTCATCCGCTAAGCAGGTTGTTGAAACCGTGACCGGGGATTTATCCAGCGTCTGTGGTGCGGCGGTGAGCGTCCGCTTCCTAAGCGTGGACGATTCAGGCACCGCCACTGGGCGCCCATCTGGCTTTGAGCTGATTGATAACGAGGCGGTTGACGATGTGGTGTACGACTATGCGCCTGAGTCGCTTTCTGCGAACGGGCCTGCGGTCACCGAGAAGCTCTGCTCCCACCTGTTGAAGAGTAATTGCCCGGTGACTGGCCAGCCGGATTGGGGAACCGTGCTGATCAGCTATACCGGGCCAGCTATCGATCGGGCTGGGTTATTGCGGTACATCGTGAGCTTTCGGCAGAAGCAGGATTTTCACGAGCATTGTGTGGAAACGCTGTTCACCGACCTTCTAAGCCGGTGCAAACCTCAGAACCTGACTGTTTGTGCCCGCTATACCCGCCGTGGCGGCCTGGATATCAACCCATGGCGCAGCACAGAGCCGGTAGAGCAGGTCGGCCCAAGGCTGGTTCGGCAGTAAACAAATCAGTCCCGGGCGCTATCTTCTTCATGCCGCAGGCGTTCTGTGGCATCTTCCAGTGCGCTGAGGATACTCTTGCGCTCTCTGTCTGTGATTTTGTCGGAATCCAAGTACATGGCAAAGCCACTGTGCTCATGTTCCATAAAGCTTCGGTTGGGGCCCATATCTCTGCGGAAATCTACAACTTCATAAATAGGCACGGGTTTGCCGAAGCCTTTCACTGTGATCTCCCCTTTATCACGGCACATGATCCGATCTTTGATCAATGAGAATGTTTCGTAGGACACGAGAATTTCGCCCGGCTCCGCGAGAGATTCCAGCCTGCTGGCAAGGTTAACTTCCTTGCCGATAATGGTGTAATCCATACGGTTTTCAGCGCCGAAGTTACCCACGGTTGTGTAGCCGGTGCTGATGCCCATGCGAATTTCAAGCGGGGTTTTTATGCCTTGGCTGCGCCATTTCTGCCGCATGATTTTCATGTGCTTGCGCATATCAATGGCCATGGATACACAGGCGAAAGCGTCTTCCCGCTGGCCGCGGCTTGTGGGGTCGCCGAAGAACACCATGATGGAATCACCCACAAACTTATCAATGGTGCCGCCGTACCTGAGCGCCACTTCAGCCATCCCGTTGAAGTAGTGGTTCAGCAGCTCCGTGAGAGCTTCCGGCTCCATTTCTTCCGAAAGCTCGGTAAAGCCTTTTATATCCGAGAAAAAAATGGCGAGCTTTTTACGCTGTGTTTCAAGACGAACGTCCCGTTCCCCAGTAAAGATGGATTGCCATACTTGGGGTGAAAGGTATTTTGACAGCTTGTGGGAAAGCGCGATGGATTGTTCGCGCTGGTTTTGTATTTGAGTTTTTGCCAGCATCAGGGCACGGGCTTGCTGGTGTGAGTAAAAAGCTGTCACACAGATGTAAAGCCCGGTGGCCAGTATGGACATCATGCTAGTGAGCAGTGGTGATTGGAACGACTCAGCTGGGCCGAATATGGCGAAGAACGCCGCAATAGATGCCGCCATAAACCCACAACCGATCAGCCACTGGCGAATACCGCCAATGATGACCGCGCTGAACATTAGCATCAGGATGATTGAAATAGAGGGAATGGCAACCAGGCCGATACATCCGATGAGACCACCGCCAATAATACAATCCCCGATAAGCATTTTCTGGCGGATACGGGGGGATTTTCTTAGACACGTGCGCCGGGTTACTAGGTGCGCAATGTGCGGCCAGATCAGCGCACCGGCAATCAGCCATAGGTGCCATTGCTGAAATGCACCCTGCAGAACACCCGTAACAATAATGGTTGCTGTTGCTGTATACGCCAGCAGGCGCCCGTTATAGTCGGGCATAGGGGGAATGGCCACCGGGCTGTTCAGAGCCTCGGATGCCAGTGATTTTTCTACGCTGTTGCTGGCATTGCGCAGATCTGCTGGAGCACTCATCATGTACGCGGATCACTCATGGCGCTGAAACCGTATAGTTTTGTTCGTGTTATGCGGAGTACGACTAAAGGTTAACAGTATTACGTATAACCCACAATTCACAGGTGTCGCTTGGGTGATATCCGATCAGAATTTAGCTACCGGAAACTATAGATATGAGTTCAGTCACTGACTTTTTGCTCAACCGGGCATCTGAGCCGCGGCTGGAGGCGCCGGCCCCCGATGCCGCAACGCTTGACCGGGCCTTTGCCTGTGCATCCCGCGCGCCGGACCATGCCTTGCTGCGCCCGTGGCGTTATCTGGTCATCGAAGGTGATGGTTTGAAAGCCCTGGGTGAGCTGCTTGCGGCCGGGTACTCCGATATGAGGGGTAAGACCGATGAGAAGAAGTTGGAGATAATACGTAATAAGGCACAGCGTTCTCCCATGATTATTGTCGGAATTGCTTCACCAAAAAAGCACCACAAGGTGCCCGAGGTTGAGCAGATACTTTCAGCCGGTGCAGGCATGGGCTTTCTTGGGCTGGCTTTGCAGGATGCCGGCTACGGGGTTATGTGGCGTTCAGGAGAGTTGTCCCACTACCCCATGGTGCACAAAGGGCTCGGCCTTGTAGAAGGGGAGTCTGTAACCGGCTTTTTATATACCGGGACGGTGTCCTCCACCAAACCTGCAGTTCCCAGGCCGGCATTGGCCGAATTTGTTGCACGCTGGCCTGCGTGATGAAAAGGTATGGTTCCTCCGCTATTTCAATGGGGGAAACAGCTTGCCGCTTTAATTAGGGTTTGCCGCTCCTTTCCCTGCACTTTTACCCCGTTTCCTCCCGTAACTCGCTGAAAGCGCCTTGATTCACAGGGCTTCCAAAAGCTGGCATCAGCATTGCTTTAGTTCTGCCATAGAACAAATCCGGCAAAGTTTTAACCGTCGGTGACAGGATTTCGGAGGTTGTATGGCGATCACTTTTGATAAAGCTCTTGGCATTCATCAGCACGCGCTGGAAGCCAGAGTTAAGCGCGCTGAAATTCAGGCGAATAACATGGCCAATGCCGACACGCCGGGCTTTAAGGCTCGAGATATGGACTTCCAGGCCGTGATGCAAAGGGCCCAGGACAACATGAGTGGCTTTGGCATGGAGAAAACCCACGCGGGCCATATGGATACGTCGGCAGGCGCAGGGGATTCGGACTTGCTGTACCGGGTGCCGAATCAACCTTCAGTAGATGGTAATACGGTTGACTCGCAGGGTGAACAAACCCGGTTCATGCGTAACGCGATGGATTATCAAGCCAGCTTCCAGTTTCTTAACAGCAAGTTTACCGGCCTGACTAAAGCCATTAAAGGCGAGTAAGCCGCCGTTCAACGATTAGCGAAGGAGAGACATCATGTCACTGGGCAGCATTTTTGACATCGCCGGTTCCGGCATGACAGCGCAATCGCTGCGGCTGAATACCACCGCCTCAAACATTGCCAACGCTGAAACAGCCAGTTCGAGCACGGATACCACTTACCGCGCACGCAAACCGGTTTTCTCAGCTATTCAACAGTCCATGATGAACCCGGGCCAGCAAGGCCTTGGTGCTCAGGCGGGAGAGGGTGCAAGTGCGGGTGTTCGTGTGGAGGGCATTGTTGAGAGCGATGCCGAGCTGCAGATGCGCTACCAGCCCCACCACCCGGCGGCTAACGAAGACGGCTATGTATTTTATCCCAATGTGAATGTGGTGGAAGAGATGGCAGATATGATGTCGTCTTCAAGAAGCTTTCAGATGAACGTGGACATTATGAACACGGCCAAATCTATGATGCAGCGCATCCTGACACTTGGTCAGCAGTAACGGGGCGAGGGCCGAATCATGAGTGCAATTAACGCAACACAAGCTTCTGACGTACTGGGTGATTACAGAACCCAGCAGCAGGATGGCGCCAACGGCAAAGGTGAGCTTGGCAAGAACGAGTTCATGGAATTGATGCTGGCGCAGCTCAAAAACCAGAACCCACTGGAGCCCCAGGATAACGGCGAGTTTATTTCGCAGCTTGCGCAGTTCAGCTCGCTGGAAGAGATGCAGAAGCTCTCCGGTTCGGTTGATGATGTGGTTGGACAGTTCCGCTCTACTCAGGCGCTTCAGGCCTCGGCGATGGTTGGCAAGACCGTTCTTGCGCCTTCCGAAGTTGGGATCTTGGGAGCTGAGGGCGAAATTTCGGGCAACATTCAGGTACCAGCCTCTACCGGCGGTGTGCGCTTGTCTATTCAGAGCCCTAACGGTGAGCTGGTGCGCCAGATTGATCTAGGCAATAGCGCGGCAGGTGTTAAGGCGTTCAGCTGGGATGGCAAGGACGGCGACGGCAACAGCTTGCCGCCCGGGCCATACAAGATTGTGGCTGAAGGGTCTTATCCGCAGGGCAGTGTGCAGCTTCCGACCCTTGTTAGTGCCAATGTAGACAGTGTTTCGTTGGGCCAGGGTGGCTCCGTTACTCTGAACCTGGCGGGCATGGGCTCTATTGCACTATCAGATGTTAAACAAATTAATTAATACCGGTGTCAGACCAGGGGTGAATTATGGCTTTTAATACAGGGCTCAGTGGCCTTAGGGCGGCAGCGGTTGATCTGGACGTAACCGGCAACAACATTGCGAACGCCAGTACCGTTGGATTTAAAGGCAGCCGGGTACAGTTCGGTGATCTGTATGCCAGCGGTTTTCTAAGCGGTGGCAGCAACCCGGTTGGGGATGGTGTAAGCGTTCAGAACGTAAAACAGTCCTTCAGCCAGGGTAACATCAGCTTTACCGACAGTGGTCTCGACATGGCCATTAGTGGTGATGGTTTCTTTATGCTGAATGACGGCGGCGAAACCCGCTATTCCCGCGCTGGCCAGTTCGCCATCGATAAAGATGGATTTGTGGTGAATAACCAGTCTATGCGGGTTCAGGGTTACACCGCCGACGATGACGGTAATCTCTCTGGTATCCGGGGCGATCTGGAGATTGGAACCGATAACCTGGCGCCGCGCCGAACCACCAACCTACGCTCTGACCTAAACCTGGATTCCCGCGAATCGGTGCTTGAATCCCGGGTGCGTGATGTTGGCCCCCTGGCATTTAACGATATCAGCGGCGAGCAATTCCAAGTGACGTACACCGACGGAACGCCTGCTTATTCGGTAGATTTGAGTGGTTTAACCACCGCAAGTCAAATTGCAGACAAGCTCTCCAATGCGCCGGGTTTGAGTGCTTCAGCGACAACAACCGCGAACGTGCCACTCATCGACGCCGATATTGCAGCGGCAGGCACCTCCTTCGAATTCAATCTAAGTATCAATGGCGCACCGCTTCAGATAGATACAAGCAGCGTGAACACGCTTGAGGATTTGAGGGCGGCGGTTAACCGCTCAAGTGATACCGCCATTTCCGCCGCTATTGTGGATGATGGCGGTGATAACAACGTGCTACGCGTAAGTCATAACCAGGGCGAGAATCTTGATATCACCTACACAGGTGGTTCGGTGTCGGAAAAAGGCGATATCAATGCGACCGGCGAAAGGACGATTGCGGGCGTTGATGTCACTGGAACCTCTGGCAATAATTTTGTTACTGAATACGGTCTGTCCCCCATCCGTATAACCAATGAGTTCAACCCGCAAGATCAGCGTACATATAATCACGCCACATCTACGTCGATCTTCGACAGCTTGGGTAACTCTCATGAGTTAACGCAGTTTTTTGTTAAAAGCCCTCCGCCCGGAAACGGCGTAGGGGTGAGTGAATGGTCTGTTTACTTGCAGATTGATGGCGAGATGGCTGCCGGTACGGATACTACGCCCTATACGGCGAGATTTGATCAGGACGGTACTCTGCAGTCCATTAATGGTGATGCAAATGGCGAAATTCTAATCGCCGACTGGGTGCCAAAGGATAAGAACGGCCAGCCTAACGGCGCCGATGGTCCTCCCGCACCGGGTGCAACGGTGGTTACTCCGATCCCGGATCCACCGACCACGTCAGCCTTCGTGTTGAGCCTGGGGGAGACTACCCAGTATGGCGCGACGTTTGGGGTTGATGACCAGCGCCAGAATGGCTACACCACCGGTCGGCTTTCTGGTCTTGATGTGTCTACTCAAGGTGTTCTGTTTGCCCGCTATACCAATGGCCAGTCCAAGGCCCTTGGGCAGGTTGCACTGGCTTCGTTTAACAACACAAATGGTTTGTCACCGGTAGGGGATACCAGTTGGGTTGAAACCTTTGAGTCGGGCCAGCCGGTTGTTGGCAAGCCAGACACAGGAACATTAGGCGGCATCAAAGCCAGCTCTGTGGAGGAATCCAACGTGGATCTTTCGGCCGAACTGGTGAACCTGATTATTGCTCAGCGCAACTACCAGGCGAACGCCAAAACTATTGAAACCTCCGATGCGGTCACTCAGACCATCATCAACCTCCGCTAACTGGCTTTGATGTAAATATGGCATGACTCCTGCAAGAATGTCTGAAAGAGCACTGGAAACAGTCAAAATTCCGGCAGGGGTTTACCCATGGACAAAGCACTTTATATCGGTATGTCTGGCGCCAAGCAGAATATGCTATCCCAGCGCGCCCATGCCAATAACCTAGCTAACGTAAACACCACAGGCTTCAAGAAAGACTTTGCCCAGGCCCGGAGCATGCCCGTGTTTGGCGAGCACCATCCTACCCGTGCCTACGCCATGGCAGAGCGCCCCGGTACCGATCTATCTGCCGGAGCGCTGATGGAAACCGGCCGAAAGATGGATGTCTCTCTGAAAGGTGAGGGCTGGCTGGCTATTCAGAACAATCTTGGCGAAGAAGTCTTTACCCGCTCCGGCAGTATGCAAGTTGATGTGAATGGCATGGTGCGCCTTTCTACTGGCGAAATGGTGCTGGGCAATGGTGGCCCGGTCGCTTTGCCTCCCTTTGATAATGTGCAGATTGGTGCTGACGGCACTGTCTCTATCATTCCAGTAGGCGGCCCCCCGGATCAGCTGGTGCAGGTCGATCGTCTTAAGTTGGTAAATCCGCCGCGAGAAGCGCTTGAGAAGGGCTTGGACGGGTTTATTCACCGCAAGCCCGATCAGGCTATTGATGGCGGAGAGCCCGCAGATGCTGCGTTGCGTGTAGCTTCCGGTTTTCTTGAAAGCTCAAATGTTAATGCGGTGGAAGAAATGATCTCCAACCTTCAATTGTCTCGCCAGTACGAGATGCAGGTGAAGGTTATGAGCACGGCAAACGAGAATTCCGAAGCAACGGCACGGCTGTTGCAGAACCTTTGATAGCTTTTGAAAAAAACGTGAAAACAACGCCAGCCTGGCGAGAAGCGGCAAACTTTAGCCGCACGCCAGACATCGGCAAGGAGTATTAAATATGCATCCGGCTCTTTGGGTTAGTAAGACGGGTCTCAGCGCCCAAGACACCAATATGACCACCATTGCCAACAACCTGGCGAACGTAAATACCACGGGCTTCAAGCGAGATCGGGCGGTATTTCAGGATCTGTTGTACCAGATCAAGCGACAGCCTGGCGGCATGAACACGCAAAACTCTGAGCTGCCCTCGGGTTTGCAATTGGGCACCGGTGTGCGAGTGGTCGGCACTGTAAAGCAGTTTAGCCAGGGCAACCTTCAGATTACCGAGCAGCCTCTCGACCTTGCAATTAATGGCCGTGGCTTTATGCAGATCCAGCTTCCGGATGGCCAGTCAGCCTATACGCGGGATGGTCAGTTCCAGCTCAACGCAGACGGCGACATGGTTACGCCGGATGGTTACGCACTTCAGCCGAACATCAACGTGCCTGCGAACGCCACAACCGTAACGATCGGCAAAGACGGCACGGTAACTGCCATCACCGATGACCAGGCTGCACCGATTAATCTGGGCCAGATCACGTTGGTGAATTTCATCAACCCGCAGGGCCTGCAGGCGATCGGCAACAACCTGTTCAAGGAAACCAACGCCAGTGGCGATCCTGCCGAGGGCGAGCCGGGTTTGGCCGGGCTGGGTTCTCTGGAGCAGGGCTCGATTGAGTCGTCGAACGTGGAAGTGGTTGAAGAGCTGGTGAACATGATTACTACCCAGCGCGCCTATGAGATGAACTCGAAAGTTGTCTCTACAACGGATCAGATGCTCCAGTTTATTACCCAAAACATTGGCTAATGTTCTGAAAGGCTGAGGCTTTAAGATGAATGGTGCGAAGCACGAGATGGGGAGCGAGCTCATGAAACCGACTACATCAACCTGGTTAGTCAAGCCGGTGGGAACCTTGGTGCTGGTTTGGCTGCTTATCTTGTTGCAGGGATGTACCGCCATGAGCCGGCCACGAGCTGAGCCAGACGATCCCGCCTACGCACCTGTGCGCGCTCAGGCAATGATGCAGCGTGATCCGGAATCCGGAGCTATCTACCAAAGCTCGCGGAACTACAATTTTTACGGGGACACGGTAGCTCTGAATATTGGTGATGTACTCACAGTCACGCTCAATGAATCCACCCGCGCCAGTAAGAATGCTGAAACCAAGATCAGCAAGGATAGCGATATCGCGCTACTGGAACCCAACATTCTGGGCAAAAACAATATTGGCATTGCGACGTCCATCAAGAATGAAAGGGACTTTAAAGGCAAAGCAGAGGCAGACCAGAGTAACAGCCTGGCAGGCAGCATTACGGTGACGGTTATTGAAGTTTTGCCGAATGGTGTCCTTCGGGTTCGTGGTGAGAAGTGGCTGTCGCTGACCAATGGCGATGAGTATATCCGCCTGACCGGGCTTGTGCGCCCGCAGGATATTGCCCCAGGCAACATAGTGGCTTCCAGCCGCATTGCGGATGCCCGCATCGCCTACGGCGGCACAGGTGATTTTGATCAGGCGAACCAGATGGGCTGGCTGGCCCGGTTCTTCAACAGTGAGTGGTGGCCCTTATGATGATACGCCGATGCTTCGTTCTCTCGCTGATGCTTGCTGTAATGGTGGCGCCGGTGATGGCAGATCGCCTGAAGGATCTGGCGCGGATCAAAGGTGTGCGTAATAACCAGCTTGTGGGCTATGGCCTGGTAGTGGGTCTGCATGGCACAGGCGACAAAGCACCCTTCACCAATCAAACATTCCGCAACATGATGAACCAGTTCGGTATCACGTTGCCAGAAGGGGTGAATCCGAACCTCGCCAACGTAGCGGCGGTTACCGTGACAGCTAACCTGCCACCGTTTGCCAAGGCCGGCCAGGATATAGACATCACAGTTTCGTCTATCGGTAACTCAGACAGCTTGCGGGGAGGGATGCTGCTGATGGCACCTCTCAAAGGCGCCGATGGTAACGTTTACGCCATGGCGCAGGGCAGTCTTGTAGTAGGCGGATTCGGTGCCCAGGGTAAAGATGGTTCACGCATAACAGTGAACGTGCCCAGTGTTGGCCGTATTCCTAACGGGGCAACGATTGAACGCGAAATAGCCTCTCCCTTTACCCGCGGCGATACGATTACGTTTCACCTTATGCGCCCGGATTTCACAACGGCACGGCGAGTGGTGGAAGTTGTCAATGAGAGCCTTGGTCCGGAGATGGCTTATGCCCACGATGCTACGTCGATCTCCGTGCGCGCTCCCCGCGACCCCTCTCAGCGTGTGAGCTTTCTTTCCATCTTGGAAAACCTTGAGGTGGACCCGGCGGAAGAAGCCGCAAAAGTGGTTATTAACAGCCGCACGGGCACCATTGTTATAGGGCAGAACGTCAGGGTAAGCCCGGCGGCCGTCACCCACGGCAATCTTACGGTGACCATTCAGGAGAATCCGCAAGTGCAGCAGCCCAATCCGTTTGCCGGCGGCGGCACTGCGATTGAGCAGGATACCCAGATTGCCATTACCGAAGAACCGGCGCGCATGTTCAAGTTTGGGCCAGCGGTAACACTGAATGAGATTGTTCAGGCCGTGAACCAAGTAGGCGCAGCCCCAGGGGATGTTATGGCGGTACTGGAAGCACTTAAACAGGTTGGCGCGTTGCGCGCCGAGCTCATTGTTATCTAGGTGACATGATGCAGGATTATCAGCTTCAACAGGCTAGGGTATACACAGATTTCAGTGGATTGAATGCGCTGAAACACGATGCCAAGAATGACAAGCAGGCAGCGCTTGAAGAAGTCGCGCGTCAGTTTGAAAGTATCTTTCTGTCTGAAATGCTGAAATCCATGCGTAAGGCAGGGGATGTGCTCGCCGAAGGTAACTATCTGAATACCAATCAGTCGGAGATGTACCGCGACATGTTCGACAGTCAGTTGAGCCTTACCATGGCGGGCGGGCGGGGCACTGGGCTTGCGGAAGCCTTGGCTCGGCAGCTGGGGGAAGATATCCCCGGAACAGATAAAAAAGGTGGCTCTCTGGCCTCGCAAAAAACAACGCTGGCGGACTATGAGCGCAGTTTACCGCGGCTTTCGCCACGGCTGCCTGAGCGGGTTGAAGACGTCACCGACGTTGCTGAGGCTAAAACTTTAGCGCCTGCGGGAGAAGCTGGCGCGTTGCCTGCAACGTTTGATTCTCCGGAGCACTTTGTGAGCACGCTACTGCCAGTAGCAGAGAAAATTGCTGCGGATACAGGGATTAACCCGAAATTGATGGTTGCACAAGCGGCTCTGGAAACAGGTTGGGGGCGCTACATGATACAGGGCGATGGTAGCCAGCCTAGCCATAACCTTTTCGGTATCAAGGCAGACAGCCGCTGGCAGGGTGACGCAGTAACCATAACCACCACTGAATTCCGTGAAGGTGTACCTATGAAGGAACGCGCGGATTTCCGTGCCTACCCCGATTACGAATCCAGCTTCCGGGATTATGTTTCGTTTCTAGAGTCTAACCCTCGGTATCGGGATGTGCTTGCCAGTGCAGATCAACCGGATGTGTTTGCCAGAAAGCTGCAGGAAGTGGGCTACGCTACAGATCCCCGATACGGCGATAAGATAAACCGAATTATGAATCGTGATTCTCTGACGTCACTTTCAATGGGCAATGGAGCCGGGGAGTAAAATTATGGCGGGACTGATTGGTATTGGCCTCACCGGTATCCTTGGCCATCAGAATGCACTGAATACCACGGGCAATAACATCACCAACGCAAATACGCCTGGCTACAGCCGGCAAGAGGTGGTGTTTGAAACCCAGCAGGGGCAACGCACTGGCGCCGGAACCGTGGGCAAAGGTGTCAGCATTGTTGATATCCGCAGGTTGGCCAACGAGTATCTTGTTCAGCAGGTTCGTGAAGACAGCATGCTCACTGGCGAGCAGCAAGCATTGAACTCCGAACTTAGCCGGCTGGACAACCTGTTGGGTGGGGAATCTACCGGGCTTAACAATGCCCTGAATAATTTCTTTGCAAGCCTGCAAAACGCTGCAGAAGATCCTGCCTCTTTGCCCCAGCGCCAACTGGTACTCAGCGAGGCGAAACAGGTGGTTAATCGCTTTCAGGCGCTGAGCCAAGAGTTCATCCAGCAGCGTGAGTCCGTAAAGACGCAAATGCAGCAGGGTGTTAAAGATGCCAACACTCTGTTGAAAAACATCGCGGGGCTTAACTTGGCTATTTCTGAATCCCCGGGCCTGGCCCAGGGCAGAATGCCGAACGAGCTATTGGATCAGCGCGATGAAGCGCTGCGACAGCTTTCCGAGCTGGTCAACATACGAGTAACAGAAACCGAGGGTAGCCAGGTAAACGTGTCGCTTTCCAACGGCTTGTCGTTGGTTGTTGGGAATGACGCAGCACGGCTTGGCACCGAGGGTAGTGCGGAAGACCCCACTCGCCTTGAGTTTACGCTTACCAGTGGCGGCCGCACGCTCAATATTGATGAGCAAATTACCGGCGGCAAACTGGGTGGGCTGAGGCGTTTTGATAACGAGGCGCTTAAGCCGGCGTTTGATGAGCTCGGCCGAATTGCTATCGGAATTTCCGCCAGTGTGAACCAACAGCACGAAATCGGTATGGACCTTGAAGGTGATCTCGGCGGCCTCTTTTTCAACGACGTTAACGATCTGGCGGTTCAGAGAAGCCGAGTAGTGGCTAACGCCAATAACCAATTGCCGAGAGACGGTCAGCTGGCGGTTGAAATTACCGACAGCACAAAATTGCCCGCCGGAAGCTGGACGCTACAGTTTAGTGGCGATGGGCGTAGTTTTGAGCTCATCGACAAAGCCTCTGGAAAAGTTGTGAACCAGGGCCGGCTGCCCGACCCAGTGCAGTCTGAAATCTCCATGCCCGGGTTTAATATTCGTGTTGAAGGCGGAACCTTCAATGCGGGCGATAAGTACCTGATTCAGCCTAGCCGAAACGCTGCTGAGTCCATCGACTTACAGGTAACCCGAGAGGAAGATTTGGCGTTTGCCAGCCCGGTAAGAGCCACCTCTGGTGATCAGAATGCCGGGACTGCAGAGATCGATCAGGGAACCATGTTGAACGTGCGCAACCCGTTCACTGGTTCGCTGTTGCCTGGTTTCGAGACCAGTGGTGAGCTGGCTAACGGGCCGCTGACCATTAGCTTTGCGCCCGATCCTAGTGATCCTTCTGCTTTAACCTTTACTGTTACTGGGCCACCGCCGGCCAGCACGCCTGTTGGTACGCCGAATCAGTCCTATGAACCCGGCAAGATCAACACCGTGTTCAGCGGCGACCCAGCCGCAGGTGACGATTACCAGGGGTTTCAGTTTAAGCTCACAGGCAAGCCGGCAGTCGGCGATACCTTTGAGATTGATTACAACAGCAACGGCGTTTCAGACAACCGTAACGCTGAGCTGCTCGCCTCACTGGGCACTGCGAACACGCTGAATGGCAAGAGCCAGAGCTTCACCGAAGGCTACGCCGGCTTAGTAGAAGATATTGGTGTAAAAACCCGCCAGAGCCAGTTCGATCTAGAAGCTGGCAAAACCCTGCTGGAGCAGTCTACCGCTCAGCGCGAGTCGGTTTCAGGTGTAAACCTTGATGAGGAAGCCGGCAAATTGATTCAGTACCAAGCGGCCTATAACGCCTCTGCGCAGGTAATTTCGGTGGCTCAGGATTTGTTCAACACGCTGTTGCAGACGTTCCGGTAACAGACGAGGTGATGTGACATGATTAGAATTTCATCACAACAGATATTCTCAAGCGGTATCAATCGGTTGCAGGAGCTGAACAGTACTCTGAACAGCACGCAACAACAGATAGCTTCTGGTAAGCGGGTGAATAAGCCCTCAGACGACCCGGTGGCTGCGGCCCGTATTCTAAAACTCGATCAGGAGTTGTCACGGGTAAAAACCTATGAGCGCAACGTAAGCCTTGCAGACAACCGTCTCAAGCAGGAAGAAAGCTCGCTGGCCAGTTCTATTGACGTGGTTCAACGCATCCGCGAGCTGACCGTGCAGGCAGGTAACGGGTCGCTCTCTCCCAATGACCGCAAGTCTATTTCTTCAGAAATGAAAGAGCGGCTGGGGCAGCTTGCCAACATTGCGAACACTCGGGATGCATCTGGAGAGTATATTTTCAGTGGATTTCAGGGTTCGGTTCAGGCGTTTCAGCAGAATGAAGAAGGTAACTATGTCTACCAAGGCGATGAGGGCCAGCGAGTTCTGGAAATTGATGACGGGGTGACGGTGCCGATCAGTGATCACGGCAAAGGTATTTTTGTGAATGTGCCGGCGGCGGTGACCGGAAGTTATACCAACGACGTGTCGGGTGGCTTCATTTCAGGTGTGTCTGTTGTGAATGAGGCGGATCTGAACGCGAGTTTCAGCGGGACATTCCCAGGTGATATCAGCATTGAAGTAGACGCAAGCGGTAATATCCAAGCACAGGATATCAATGGAAACACTCTGCCTGTAGCGCCGCCTGTGTATCAAAGTGGCGAGCCTTTTGTGGTGGCCGGCGTGGAAGCGACGATATCAGACGTAACCGCGGGATCTGGCGATACGTTTACTCTGAATATCAACAACAAACAGTCAGTATTTGGCACCATCGAAAACCTGATTACCGGCCTCGATTCCATTAATAAGGGGTCTCCTGAGGGGCGTGCCGCGTATGACGATTTAGTTGCACAATCTTTGGCCAATCTCGACAACGCCCAGGAAAGCGTTGTTCTAAAGCAGACTGAGCTTGGCGGGCGGATGAACGCGGTAGAGTCTACTAAGGGTTTTCTGGCAGATTCTTCTTTGTACACCAACGAAATTCGCTCCCAATTACAGGATGTGGATTATGCCGAAGCGATCAGCAATCTTAGCTTCCAGAGCTTTGTGCTGCAGGCTGCGCAGCAATCGTTTGCACAGGTTTCGCAGTTGTCATTATTCGACCGATTATAAGTGCTGGGGCCTGTGTGGAAACTAGCGGGCCCTGTGTGTTGCATTCACGATCAAGCTAAGTATAATTCCCCCACTCTTCGTTGGCGGCGTGGTGGAATTGGTAGACACGACGGATTCAAAATCCGTTGCTAGTAATAGTGTGGCGGTTCGAGTCCGCCCGCCGCTACCATCATTTAAGTCGCATAATGCGGCGTCGTGAACAGCCCAGTCCATGAACGTCTCCGATTTTCATTTCGAACTCCCGAACGAACTCATTGCCCGGTACCCTCTCAGGGAGCGCAGCGCTTCTCGCTTGCTATGCTTAGATGGCACCACCGGCGACACAACACACCGTTTGTTTACTGACCTCCCAGATTTACTACAGCCGGGCGACCTGCTCGTTTTTAACAATACCCGTGTAATCCCAGCCCGCTTGTTCGGAAAAAAAGAAACCGGTGGCCAGGTTGAAATATTGGTGGAGCGACTGACCGGTGAGCGCGATCTTGTTGCACATGTTCGCGCGTCCAAAGCGTTGAAGGTAGGGCAGAAGGTGATTCTTGAGGATGGCTCCGCGCTGCGCATGACCGGCCGAAGTGACGCATTATTCCATCTTGAAAGTGAAGCCGGTGAGCCGGTGTTGGATCTACTTGAGCGCATCGGGCACATGCCGTTGCCACCTTATGTAGACCGGCCTGACGAATCAACCGATCGTGAGCGCTATCAAACTGTTTACGCGAAGGAATCTGGCGCCGTTGCAGCGCCGACAGCTGGCCTACACTTTGACGACACCGTTCTGGATGCCCTGAAAGCTAAGGGTGTGGAGAGTACCTTTGTAACGTTGCACGTGGGGGCCGGTACGTTTCAGCCGGTTCGCGTAGACCACATAGACGACCATGTTATGCACAGTGAAATAGTGCATGTGCCCGAGGAAGCAGTAGAAGCAGTTAATCGCACCCGTGCTCGGGGTGGCCGCGTGGTTGCCGTTGGTACAACATCTGTGCGATCTCTTGAATCTGCAAGCCGTGGTGGTTGCCTGAGGGCTTTGCGGGGTGAAACGGACATCTTTATTCACCCGGGCTACAGGTTTCAAACCGTTGATGCGCTGGTCACCAATTTTCATTTGCCGGAGTCCACGCTGATAATGCTGGTCAGCGCGTTTGCGGGTTACGAGCATGTGATGCATGCCTATCGCGATGCGATTGCCGAAAAGTACCGTTTTTTCAGTTATGGCGACGCCATGTTCATTACCGGGCAGGAACTGAGTCGGGGTATGCTATTTGGCGCACCCGATGAGCCTGCCCAAACAGATCGCCCATCTTCACTTAATACCGGAGACAAGCCGTGAGCCAGCCCTGTTTCATGTCCTTTGAAAAACTGGGAGAAGACGGCCTTGCACGGCGTGGCCGACTGACCTTTCCCCGTGGAACTGTTGAAACTCCTGCGTTTATGCCCGTAGGCACCTACGGGACGGTTAAAGGGATGTTGCCCCGCGATATTCACGAAACCGGCGCCGAAATTATTCTCGGAAACACGTTCCATTTGATGCTACGCCCTGGCACAGAGGTGATAAGAGCACACGGTGATCTCCACGATTTTACACAGTGGAAAGGGCCGATTCTGACAGACTCTGGTGGCTTTCAGGTCTTCAGTTTGGGTGCGACACGCAAGATTACCGAAGAAAAGGTGACGTTTCGTTCGCCGGTAGACGGTTCACCTGTCGAGTTGTCACCGGAAATTGCCATTCAGGTCCAGCGCGACCTTGGCTCTGACATTGTGATGATTTTTGATGAGTGTACTCCTTACCCTGCAACTGAAACGCAGGCGAGTGAATCCATGGAGCTTTCGTTGCGCTGGGCAAAGCGCAGCAAGGATGCTCATGAGGGCAGCCCTTCGGCTCTGTTCGGTATTGTTCAAGGTGGAATGTACGAGTCGCTCCGGGATCGCTCTTTGGAGGGCCTTGAGGAGATTGGGTTTGACGGTTATGCCATTGGCGGGCTTTCCGTTGGCGAACCGAAAGACGATATGATTCGCATACTCGACCACTTGCCGCCGAAAATGCCTGAGGACAAGCCTCGCTATTTGATGGGGGTAGGGCGGCCTGAAGATATAGTTGAGGCGGTGCGCCGGGGCGTCGATATGTTCGACTGTGTAATGCCCACGAGAAACGCCCGCAATGGCTACCTGTTCACATCTACCGGAACCGTAAAGATTCGCAATGCTCGGCAGCGCCACGACACTGCACCACTGGATGATCGTTGTGACTGCTATACCTGCGAGAATTTTTCGAGAAGTTATCTGCATCATCTGGATAAGTGTGGGGAAATGCTGGGTGCTCAGCTGAATACTATTCACAACCTGCGCTACTACCAGAACCTTATGGCTGGATTGCGCAGAGCCATTGAAGCAGGTACATTGTCGGACTTTATAAATGACTTCTATGCTCTGCGCGGCGAGACAGTGCCCGCCATGGGTAATGAGTAAATCCTTTTGCTTAATCAACGGAGAGTTTTGATGAAATCAGTCAAGTTGTTTTTGGCCGGCCTTTTGGCAATGATGCCCACCCTGGCAATGGCTCAGGACGGTGCTGCTGGCGGTATGGGTGTTATGGGGCAGGTGATCTTCTTCGCCGGCTTTATTCTGATTTTTTACTTCTTGATTTGGCGCCCGCAGTCCAAGCGTTCCAAAGAGCACAAATCGCTGATGTCCGGCCTTAACAAAGGTGATGAAGTGGTCACCTCTGGTGGCATTGCCGGAAAGATCACCAAAGTATCTGACGATTTCATTGTTGTTGAGATTTCTGACAACGTTGAAGTGAAGGTACAAAAAGTAGCTATTGCCGCCGCACTGCCGAAAGGTACGCTCAAAGACATCTGAGCAAGGACTCTCTGGCCGGCCCTGATACCCGCCGGCCTGAACCTTCCTGGCTGAAACACCAAGGCCGGCCTCTGTGTCGGCTACAAGGGATCCCATGCTGAACAAGTACCCGCTTTGGAAAAACCTGGTTATCCTGGTCGCGATAGTGATCGGGTTTGTCTACGCTTTACCCAACCTGTTTCCCGATGATTATGCTGTGCAGATCACCGGTGCACGTAGTAGCACCGAAGTTGATTCTGCCGTACTCGAAAGAGCTGTCAAGGCCTTGGAATCGGATGGTATTGAGGTTAAAAGCAGTACGCTTGAGGATCGGGATGCCCTTATCCGATTAAATAGCTCCGATGACCAGTTGCGTGCTCGCCCTGCGGTTCAAGCTGCGCTGGGTAGAGACTATCTCGTTGCACTAAATATGGCACCTTCCACGCCGGCCTGGCTGAAGAGCTTGGGCGCCGGGCCGATGAAGCTTGGGTTAGACCTACGTGGCGGTGTTCACTTCCTTCTGGAAGTAGATATGGTTACGGCCGTTGGTCAGAGGCTTGAGGCTGTTTCGGGCCAGATCAAGCGGGAGCTCCGTGAAGAGCGTATTCGCTATCGGGGCGGTGATGTTGATGGCAAGAGAGACATCGTTCTGAGTTTCCGGGATGAAGACTCACGCGCTGAAGCATTCGAGCAGATCAAACGTCAATACAACGAGTTTCTGATGGATAGAAGAACCATCGGTGATGAGCTCCAAATTGTTCTTACCTTGTCTGAAGGTGAGGTAGATTCCATCCGGAAGTACGCTCTTGAGCAGAACCTGACCACCATTCGTAACCGAGTGAACGAGCTTGGTGTTGCAGAGCCTTTGGTTCAGCAGCAGGGTGCTGATCGGATTATTGTTGAGCTTCCGGGCGTACAGGATACCGCGCAAGCCAAGCGAGTTCTTGGTGCCACGGCAAACCTGGAATTCCGTATGGAAGCGCGCCAGGATGCAGCAGCAAGCGAGACAGAGCAGTTCAGTTTCCGTAACGAGCGCCAGCGTAATGCCCGCCTAGAACGGGATACTATTGCAACCGGTAATAACGTTGCTAACGCACAGCAGGCCTTCGATGAGAATGGTCAGCCGCAGGTCAGCATTACCATGGATTCTGTTGGTGGCGATTTGATGAATCGGTCCACACGTAACGCCATTGGTCGGCGCATGGCTGTTCTGTTTATAGAGTTCCGCACGGAAACCGAAACCAAAATGGTAAACGGCGAGCCGGTGGAAACAGACAAGCGTGTTATCGAGAAGGGTATTATCAGCCTGGCTACCGTTCAGTCCGCTCTGGGTAGCAGCTTCCGTATTACGGGTCTGGATTCCATTCCTGAGGCTTCGGAACTTGCCCTGCTTCTGCGGGCAGGTGCTTTGGCAGCGCCCATGTACTTTGTACAGGAGCGCACCATTGGGCCGAGCTTGGGGCAGAAGAACATTGATGCCGGCATGATGTCCGTGGCGCTAGGCTTTATTCTTGTGCTGATTTACATGTTGGCTTACTACCGTGGGTTTGGGGTTGTGGCGAATGTCGCTCTGACTATCAACATGATGCTGCTTATTGCCTGCATGTCCATTCTCTCTGCCACGCTGACGCTGCCCGGTATCGCCGGTATCGTGCTAACCGTAGGTATGGCGGTGGATGCCAACGTATTGATATTTGAGCGTATCAAAGAGGAGCTCAAGGCGGGTGTGTCACCCCAGCTGGCCATTAACTCCGGCTACTCGCGGGCGTTTGTGTCCATCTTTGATGCCAACATCACGACTTTGCTTGTGGCCGTTATCCTATTTGCAATGGGTTCTGGCCCGGTAAAAGGGTTCGCGATAACACTGTGTATCGGTATCCTGACGTCGATGTTCTCTGGGCTGATGGTCAGCCGGAGTATCGTCAATATGGTTTATGGCGGCCGCAAGGTCGAGAAACTGTCGATCGGAGGAAAACTCGCCAATGTCTGATGATCAGAAGCAAGCGTTTGATTTTATGGGTTTCCGGAAGATTGCTTCCGTAATTTCCATCGTTCTGGTGTTAGCGTCTATCGCACTTCTGGGGATTCGTGGCCTTAACTTTGGCATGGACTTTACCGGCGGTACGTCGGTAGAGCTGGAATATGCACAAGCGCCGCAACTGGGCCAGATACGCTCCACCCTTACGGAAGCCGGATACGATCAGTTTGTGGTGCAGAACTTTGGCGCTGATACGATTGTTCTTGTGCGCTTGTCTGAATCTGGCAATGACAAGCTGGCACCAGAGATTGTCGCAGTTTTGACTGAAAATGGTGACGATCTAAAGCTGATAAGTTCCGCGTTTGTGGGGTCACAAGTGGGTGGCGAGCTTAAAGAGGACAGTGGCCTTGGGCTTCTAATCGCACTTGTGGTTGTACTCATCTATGTGGGTATGCGGTTCCAATTCAAGTTCGGTATTGCGTCGGTGGTGCCTCTGGCTCACGACGTTATTATTGTTCTCGGGATTTTCGCACTGTTCCAGTGGACCTTTGATCTTACGGTTCTGGCAGCTCTGTTGGCGATTATCGGTTACTCGCTGAACGACACTATTGTTGTGGCGGACCGAATCCGTGAAAACTTCCGCAAAATGCGGGTGGGCGACTCTTGGGATATTATCAATGAGTCGATTCACCAGACCATTGCTCGTACCATAAACACGTCGGGCACCACGTTGGTGGTACTGCTTGCCCTGTATTTCCTGGGTGGTGAGGCGATTAACAACTTTGCCCTCGCGTTGATTATCGGTGTGGTGGTGGGTACCTACTCATCCATCTATGTATCCGCTAATCTTCTGATAGCGATGGGCATTTCCCGCGAGGATCTTATGGTGCCGGTGAAAGAAGGCGCTATAGATGCCGAAGAAGAGGAAGAGCCGCCACCGGAATGGCTCGACCGTATGTAGCCCTATTCAGGGGGAGGGTTCCGGGGTTAATCCCCGGACACAAAAAAACCGCCACTTTTCAGTTGGCGGTTTTTTTGTGTCCGAAGCTTGGCTTTAGTACGACCCCGAGCCTTAGCTTTGGAGTCGGTTACTAGCGTTAACCGGGTATACGGCCACGAAACGGATGCAGGATTTTCAGAATCTCCCGGAACAGTTTGGGGTTAGCAACCACCAGTTGGCGGGCTTTGTCTGTTGATGGGTTACCTGAGAAGTCGGCTGTGAGAGCACCGGATTCCATCGCCAAGGTTATACCTAGGTCCAGGTCTACCGTTTCTGGGCGGAATATAACCGCTGCATCCAAAAGGCCTGCAGATACCCGCGCAATATCAAGAACCACGCAGCCGGATGTGCGAAACATGGAAGAGTTCTGGGCCAACACGGCAGCCATCTCACCCCAGAGAAGCGGGTTATCACTCTTGCGAGCCTGATCCAACAGGTTGGTTGCAAAGGCTGCTTTATCTGCATGCCTAACTTCTGAAACCCGGACTCTGCGGCTGTTCAGTGCGGCTCCTCGGCCACGGCTGGCAGAATATTCTTCGCCCGTAACCGGGTTCACCAAAAGCAGGCTTTCGGTACGGTTGTTTTTCTTCTGGGCCAAGGCTAGGGCAAACTCGGGAATGCCTCTGATAAAATTTTCGCGACCCATAACCGGAAAAATATGCCAGCTTCTTTCGCTGGTTCCGGCGTCTGCTTCATTCAGCGGCGCGATGGTATGATCTTTGTAAGCTTTTTCGAGTTGCTCAGCAAAGTTGTCATAAATGGATTGCTCGACCCGGTCCAACTGGAGGCGACGTTCGTCGTCATCCTTCCCGGTAGGCTCCTGGCGCTCGAAGTGGGCTTTCAGGTAATCCGACCCTTGACGCGCGACGCGCAGGGCCATTTTAATAGCTGGTTGCATCTGAGTGATCGTTATCCGGGTGTGTGAAGGCCGGGCATGATAGCAAAGATTAGCCCCTCTTGTATGTTTTTTGACTCAGGGAAAGCACGGACAACACGATATCAGGGGTTATCCGGGGCGCAGGGAGGGGATGCTTTCTGATATCATTGCCGCCCTTAATTTATAACCGTGGGCCTGCCGCCAATGCATAAACCATCTCCGCCACTGGAAGGGCCGGACGCGTTTCAGGATCAGATTCGGATTGTCCTTGTTGAAACTTCCCATTCAGGGAATATCGGAGCCGTTGCTCGGGCCATGAAAAATATGCGGCTCGCCAACCTGTGGCTGGTTAATCCGAAGTCTTTTCCGGATGAGGCCTCATACGCTCGCGCTGCCGGTGCCTCCGATATACTTGATCGGGCGCAGGTAGTGCCAACGTTGGATGAAGCACTGAAAGATTGCGTGATGGTGCTGGGCACAAGCGCCCGGGGCCGGAAGATACCCTGGCCGGTTGTGCCACCGCCAGAAGCCGCCGCGATTGCAGCAGAACATAGCCAAGCCGGACCGGTAGCGTTGGTCTTTGGGCGGGAAAACCACGGGCTGAGCAATGATGAACTCCATCGCTGCCACTACCATATCCATATCCCTTCAAACCCCGATTACAGCTCGCTGAACCTGTCTATGGCGGTTCAGATTATGTGCTATGAATTGAGAATGCTGTATTTGCGCGGCCTTGAAGGCGGCGAAGGCAGCCCCTATTTAAAGCCGATGACCGCACCTGGCGATGCGGGGTGGGATGTGCCAGCGGCCAAGGTCGGCGATGTAGAGGGCTTTTTTGGCCATCTCGAGCAGACATTACATGATGTTGATTTTCATCGCCGGGATAACCCGAGGCAGCTAATGTCTCGTTTGCGCCGGTTGTTTCAGAGGGCAAAGCTTGATCAGATGGAGATCAATATTCTCCGGGGCGTTCTGAGTGCCGTGCAGAAGGCTGCAGGGGCGTCGGTAAATACGAAACCAACCCAGGACGGTACTGAGCCGACCGGACAGGAAGATGGCCATGTTTAGGCATTTACGTGAAGACATAAAAAGCGTTTTTCATCGAGACCCAGCTGCCAGAAATACCTTTGAAGTGTTAACCAACTACCCAGGGCTTCATGCGCTGCTTATTCATCGGTTTTCCCATTGGCTGTGGAATGCAGGGTTTAAATGGCTGGCTCGCACTATCTCCACGCTGGCGCGGTGGTTTACCGGTATAGAAATACACCCGGGGGCCACCATTGGCCGGCGGTTCTTTATTGACCATGGCATGGGTGTGGTTATTGGTGAAACGACCGTTATAGGTGATGACGTTACCTTGTATCAAGGGGTCACACTCGGCGGGACAAGCTGGCATAAGGGTAAGCGTCACCCTACTATCTGCGACGGCGTTGTTGTGGGTGCCGGAGCAAAGATACTGGGGCCTTTTGAGGTAGGAGAGGGGGCCAAGATCGGTTCGAACTCCGTGGTTACCAAGGCAGTTCCCGCCGGTGCTACCGTTGTGGGTATCCCGGGCCGAATTATTGTGAGGCAGAAATCGGAAGACCATGCCCGTCGCAAGGACATGGAAGAGCGTATGGGCTTTGATGCCTATGGCGTAACCGAAGAAATGCCAGACCCAGTCGCCCGTTCTGTTCGCGCGCTGCTTGATCACATGCATGTTGTGGATGAGCGCCTTGAGACTATGTGCAAGGCACTTCGGAAAGTTAACAGTGAATACCAGAACGGTGAGTTGCCTGTTTTGGATGAAGACGATTTTGATTGCGTGCGAGATGACAGCGAGGAACGTAGCTGAATACTTGACTGAATTACTTGGTCAATTCATACTCAGCTCCTCATACTAAGATTCAATCCCATCACGGGGCTGATGCCATGAAGTTGACTACTAAAGGCCGCTACGCCGTTACGGCAATGCTGGATCTTGCTCTCCACGGGGGGAAGAGACCGGTGGCTCTTGCGGACATTTCAGCCCGTCAGGAAATATCGCTTTCTTATTTGGAACAGCTTTTCTCACGTCTTCGCCGTCGGGAGCTTGTGACCAGCATTCGTGGGCCAGGCGGTGGATACCACCTGAGCCGTGGAGCAGCCGATATTTACATTGCGGATGTTGTTGATGCGGTCAACGAGTCTCTCGATACGACCAGGTGTGGGAATAAAGGTGATTGCCAGAATGGTGAAAAATGCCTGACCCATCACCTATGGTCTGATTTAAGCGATCAGATTCATCAGTTTCTCAGCGCGATCAGTCTCGGAGATCTGATGGAGCGACACGAAATCCGCCAAGTTGCGGACAGGCAGAACCGCCGCCAGTCTGATGGCGCTTCTGACACGATTAATACCGAGCGTCTGACGATCGATCAGGCGCCCGCCTGAATCAAGCCTCTGTATTTTATGAAAAAGCCCGTATACCTCGATTACGCGGCAACGACGCCCGTTGACCCCGCTGTCGCTGATGAAATGATCAAGTACCTGACGCCGGATGGCTTTTTTGGTAATCCGGCCTCTCGCTCTCACGGTTTTGGCTGGCAAGCGGAAGCTGCGGTGGAATCAGCTCGGGGCCAAGTGGCAAGCCTGATTCACGCCGATCCCCGTGAAATTGTCTGGACATCCGGTGCAACCGAATCTGATAACTTAGCCATCAAAGGGGCGGTTGCCGGTCGTGAGAACGCACATCTCATAACATCAACGATTGAGCACAAAGCGGTGGTTGATACCTGCAAGTGGCTAGAAACTCAGGGTGCTGAGATTACCTGGCTAGAGCCCGGCTGCGATGGCCGGATACAGCCAGATCAGGTGTTTGCCGCGCTTAGGCCCGAAACCGTTCTGGTGAGCTTGATGCTTGTGAACAATGAGCTGGGTTGCGTGACCGATACGGCCAGCATTGGCGCGGAGCTCCGCAAGCGCGGCGTTCTGTTTCATGTGGACGCAGCTCAAGCCGCCGGCAAGCTACCCATCGATGTTTCTGTCATGCCGGTGGATTTGCTGTCTCTGTCTGGCCATAAAGTCTACGGCCCCAAAGGTGTGGGGGCGCTCTATGTCAGGCGCTCGCCGGATGTGCGTATAAAGGCGCAGATTCATGGCGGAGGGCACGAGCGCGGTATGCGTTCAGGGACCCTGCCGACTCACCAAATTGCTGGGATGGGCAAGGCGTTCGCAATGGCTGAGTCTTCACTTGAAAGCGAGACCAGACAGTTAGAAAGCTTACGCGCCTCTTTTCTGGAAGGTTTGAGCGAATTGCCTGGGGTAACCCTCAACGGCTCGGAGACTTACCGCGTGCCGGGAATTATCAATCTTTCCTTTGACGGCGTGGATGCTGAGTCGCTGATGTTGGGTCTCAGAGATTTGGCGGTATCCTCTGGCTCGGCCTGTGCTTCCGCCGCCGTAGAGCCGTCTTATGTGCTCCGTGGTATCGGGCTGAGCGATGAGTTGGCCAATCGGGCGCTGCGTTTTTCAGTAGGGCGCTACACAACCGCTGAAGAAATTGCCTTTGCCAGCGCGCAAATTGTTGATGTTGTTACTCGCCTTCGTGCAGTGCGGTAGGCAGTGGGCCTTCGACTGCGTATAATCTCAAGCCTGAAATTTATCCGTATGCTTTTAACCCAACCCCTACTGGAGAAATACCATGGCTAACGAACGAACGCTTTCAATCATCAAGCCTGATGCAGTTGCAAAGAATGTAATCGGTGAAATCTACAGCCGTTTTGAGAAGGCTGGTTTGAACATCGTTGCTTCACGCATGATGCACCTTTCTCAGCAGCAGGCTGAAGGCTTCTACGCCGAGCACAAAGAGCGTCCGTTCTTCAACGATTTGGTTGCGTTCATGACGTCTGGCCCAGTTGTTGTTCAGGTTCTGGAAGGCGAAGGCGCCATCCTGAAAAATCGCGACCTGATGGGTGCTACTAACCCAAAAGAAGCTGAAGCTGGCACAATCCGCGCTGATTTCGCGACATCAATCGATGCCAACGCGGCTCACGGTTCTGATTCTGCAGAGTCCGCGGAGCGTGAAATCGCCTATTTTTTCAATGACAACGAAATCTGCCCGCGCGGCTGATTTTGTTGGCCGGGGGTTGCCGTTGGCAGCCCCCCGCATTGGTTATCTGATCGAGGTTATAAAATGACAGCGGCCGCTGAAAAGACCAATCTTCTGGGGATGCCAAGGGATAAGCTTGAGGCATACTTTGAAACCTTGGGAGAGAAAAGTTTTCGCGCCACTCAGTTGCTGCAGTGGATGCACCAGCGCGGCGTGGATGATTTCGATCAAATGACCAATGTGAGCAAATCCCTGCGGGAGAAGCTCAAGCAGGTGGCTGTGATCCGTGGCCCGGAAGTTGTCTATGACGAAACGTCAAAAGACGGCACCCGCAAGTGGGTCATGCGCATGGATAACGGCAACAGTATAGAAACTGTGTTGATCCCCGACGGCGAGCGGGGCACCTTGTGTGTTTCCTCGCAAATCGGTTGCACGCTTGACTGCACCTTCTGCTCAACGGGCAAGCGTGGCTTTAACCGCAACCTAACCGCTGCCGAAATTATTGGGCAGGTATGGGTTGCGCGTAAAGCATTCATGCCGTTTGAGCCGGGGCCTGAACGGCCAATTACCAACGTTGTTATGATGGGGATGGGTGAACCCCTGCTGAACTTCGACAACGTGGTAGATGCGATGAATCTGATGATGGAAGATCTCGCATACGGCATCTCCAAACGCAGAGTTACGCTGAGTACTTCAGGCGTTGTGCCAGGCATCGATAAGCTTGCCGAAGTTACCGATGTTTCACTGGCCATTTCGCTGCACGCCCCCAATGATGAGTTGAGGAACAAGCTGGTTCCGCTCAATAAGAAGTACCCGATCGCGGAGCTTCTGGCGGCAACGAAACGTTATTTCAGTCGTTTGCCCGAAAAACGTAAAGCGACAATTGAATATACGGTTATTGAGGGTATGAACGACAAACTGGAGCACGCCCATGAACTTGCTGAGCTGCTGCGGGATCTTCCATGTAAGATCAATCTTATTCCCTTTAATCCGTTCCCCGAGAGTGATTTCCGTCGGCCTAGCATGAATGCTACCCGGCGTTTTCAGGCTGTGCTGAATGAAGCTGGTTACGTCGCGACGATCCGAACGACCCGTGGCGATGATATAGACGCTGCTTGTGGTCAGTTGGTTGGGGAGGTAGAAGATCGTACCCGTAGAAGCCAGCGATACATTAATGTTCAGCAGGTGAGCTCCTGAACGGACGCTCGCAGTGCTTAACCCGCGAGGAGTGCAATCTGTGGCTCTGAAATTGATAAATGGACGTTTTGCTGCTGTAGCAACCTTGCTGGTCGCTATCCTTGTTACCGGGTGTGTCACCACAACAGACAGCCGTTTTACCCGGGAAGCCGATCGGCAGAAAGCCGTTGATAATTATGTTCAGCTTGCTACGGCCTATATCGGCCAAGGCAATACCGGCCGGGCGCGGTATCACTTGGATCGTGCTCTTGAGCTTGAGCCAGATAGCCCACAGGCTCTTGCGGCACTTGGGTTAATCTACAATAGTGACGGCGATGCGCAGCTTGCGGAAAAGAGCTTTCGACATGCTATTGCCAGTGACGCCGGTTACACCCGTGCCAGAGTGTATTACGGTGCATTTCTCTATTCCCAAGGGCGGTTGGATGAATCCCGTAAACAGTTCTATACAGCCTCCAAGGATACCGATTACAAAGATCGTGGTTCTGTGTTTTACAATCTCGGTATGACCCAGGAACGTCTTGGGCTTCAGGAAGAAGCTATTGTGTCTTTTCGTCGGGCGTCGGAGTTGACTCGAGGCGACGCTCGCTCGTTGCTTTCACTTTCCCGGGTGATGGTGGAATCCGGCGATGTTGCTGGCGCTGCGCGTCATTATGATCGGCTGATGCAGATCATGCAGAAAAACGAACGCCTACAACACTCTCCTGAGAGTCTTTTGACGGGTATTCGTATTGCGCGGCACTTTGGAAACGGAAACCAAGAATCCAGCCTAGTACTGCAATTGAAAAACAATTACCCGGAGTCAGTAGAGTACCAACAATACAAGGCGCTGATTTCTAATGACAAGTGATGACACCCAGCAAACCGTAGCAAATGAAGCCGTTGGCCAGCAGCTGAAGCAGGCAAGGGAAAAACAGGGGCTAAGTGTTTCTCAGGTTGCTGATGCACAGCATTTGAGAAGCTGTATCATCCAGGCTATTGAGAACGCGGATTACGGGCAGATCGACAGTGAGCTCTTTCTTAAGGGCTATGTTCGAGCCTACGCGAAGCAGGTTGGTCTCGATGGTGATGCAATTATTTTGGAGTTGAATCGCGAGCTTGAGCCCGCGCGACTACAGAAAGAACGCGAGTTGGAGGCTAACCCGTTAGTTGATATCGAGCGCCGCAGGCGCAAAAAACGCAGGGTTGCCAAACTGCTTCTGCTGGTGGCGGCGATTGTGATTATTGGTGCTTTAGTTGTCATGTTTGTTATGCCGAAGTTCAGCTCAGGCGCCGCCGATGCTGAGCAATCAGCTACGGCAGAAACCGAACAGCAAACCAGTAAGGAGGCATCAGCGACGGTCTCGGACATGCAGGTAGTGTCGGGTAGTGGCATTGAGCCTGAACCCAGTGATTCTGTTTCGCCCGAAGAGTTAGTAAAAGACCAGATACCGGTCGTTGCTCAAACCACCGAGCCTGTTTTGGCTCAGCCACCGGTGAGTGGCGAGCCCAGCCCTGTATTGGGCCAGCTCGAAATAGTGTTTGCCGGTGACTGCTGGGTACAGGTTAGGGATGCCGCAGGAAATCGCCTTGCAAGCTCTATGAAGAGGGCGGGCGAGCGGCTCGATGTATCAGGTAAGGCGCCTTTAAATGTGGTTATAGGCGCGGTGGATACTGTCAAAACAATTCGCTTTCAGGGTGAAATCGTGAACATTGGCGACTTTCCCGTGGTGAACAATCGTTCTGAGTTCACGCTGACAATCTGAACACATTTTTGCATTTATCTATCTCGGTTATAAACAAATGAAACAGGAATCCCCGATCATTAGACGCAAATCCCGCCAGATTATGGTCGGGGATGTACCCGTTGGCGGTGATGCACCCATCGCAGTGCAGAGCATGACCAACACTAACACCTGCGATGTTGACGCAACGGTGGGTCAGATCGCTGCGCTTCAGGATGCGGGTGCCGATATAGTAAGAGTGTCAGTGCCGTCAATGGAGGCCGCTGATGCGTTCGGAAAGATTCGCCAACGTGTGTCAGTGCCTTTGGTCGCAGATATTCACTTTGATCACAAAATTGCACTGCGAGTGGCCGAGCTGGGCGTAGATTGCTTGCGTATCAATCCAGGCAATATAGGTCGTGAAGACCGGGTGAGTGCTGTGATCAGCGCATGCCGTGATCGCAATATACCTATGCGTATCGGCGTAAATGCCGGTTCATTGGAGAAAGAGCTTCAGCGCAAATATGGGGAGCCTACGCACGAGGCACTGGTTGAGTCGGCGATGCGCCATATCGACATTTTGGATCGGCATGATTTTCAGAACTTCAAAGTTAGCCTAAAAGCCTCGGAAATCTTCATGACGGTGGCGGCTTATCGCAAAATTGCGACCCAGATTGATCAGCCACTGCACCTTGGTATCACCGAAGCCGGCGGGCTTCGGTCTGGTACGGTGAAGTCATCCATCGGCCTTGGCATGCTGTTGATGGATGGCATTGGCGATACTATCCGGGTGTCTCTGGCGGCGGATCCGGTTCAGGAAATCAAGGTAGGTTTCGATATCCTCAAAAGCCTTCGGTTGCGCAGCCGGGGCATTAACTTCATTGCCTGCCCAAGCTGCTCGCGCCAGAATTTTGATGTAATTCAGACCGTGAACGATCTGGAAACGCGGCTTGAAGACGTGAATGAATCTCTGGATGTCGCCATTATCGGCTGCATTGTGAATGGGCCGGGTGAAGCCAAAGTAGCTGATATCGGGTTGACCGGTGGTAGTCCGAAAAACCTGTATTACATGGACGGCAAGCCGAATCAAAAACTTGATAATGCCAATCTCACCGATGACCTAGAACGGCTCATCCGGGAACAGATCGCACGTCGCAAAGAGCAAGAAGATGCCATCATTGTGCGTTCAGACAAGTGATCGGTTAACTCGGTCAGGCACGATTATCCAGAAAGAATTAAGGGTTTACATTGGCTAAGATTCAGGCAGTACGCGGGATGAACGATATCTTGCCGGAACAGACACCCATCTGGCAGTTTGTTGAATCCACCGCGCGCAAAGTGCTGCGACAATATGGATATCAGGAAATTCGTATGCCGGTGGTGGAGCAGACTGATCTGTTCAAGCGTTCCATCGGTGAAGTTACGGACATCGTTGAAAAGGAAATGTACACGTTTGCGGATCGCAACGGTGACAGCCTGACCCTCCGGCCTGAAGGTACCGCTGGATGTGTTCGTGCGGCAGAAGAGCACGGGCTGCTGTTCAATCAAACTCGCAGATTGTGGTACACCGGCCCGATGTTTCGGCACGAACGTCCGCAAAAAGGGCGCTACCGTCAGTTTCATCAAATTGGCGTGGAATGCTTTGGTATTCAGGGCCCGGATATTGATGCGGAGCTGCTGATTCTTACGGCCAGGCTTTGGAAAGAGTTGGGGCTGGGCACCCATGCGCGCTTAGAAATCAACTCTATCGGCTCATCGGCTGCGCGCAAAGAGTTTCGCGGCGCCTTGGTAGATTATCTGGGGCAGTACAAAGCGCAGCTTGATGCAGACAGCCAGCGACGCCTTGATACCAACCCACTTCGTATTCTGGATAGTAAAGACCAGAGCACACGTAAGCTACTTGTCGACGCGCCGCGCTTGGAAAACTATCTAGACGAAGAATCGCGGGAGCACTTTGCCCGGCTTAAAGAGCTACTTGATGCGGCAGGTATTGCTTACACGGTTAATCCGGCTCTTGTACGGGGGCTCGATTATTACAGCAAAACCGTTTTCGAGTGGGTTACCGACAGCCTCGGCGCCCAAGGAACCATCTGTGCGGGCGGTCGATACGATGGCCTGGTAGAGCAACTTGGCGGTAAGCCGACCACTGCCGTTGGTTTTGCCATGGGGCTAGAGCGCCTCATTCTTCTGTTGGAAGCGCTTGGGCTGGTGCCTGACGAGGCAAACAACAACGCGGATGTTTACGTTACGGCTATGGGTGAAGCCGCTGTCGCTCCGGCGCTGGCACTTGCAGAGACATTGCGCAATGAACTTCCGGGCTGTGTAATTGTTAGTCATTGCGGTGGCGGTAGCTTCAAAAGCCAGATGAAAAAGGCAGATAGAAGCGGTGCCCGGTACGCTGTAATTCTAGGCGATAATGAGATGGAGAATGCAACGGCGAGCCTTAAACCGCTGCGTTCAAATGAAGATCAAAGCAGTGTGGCGCAGCGGGATCTGGCAGCGGCGCTTGCGAAAGCCTTGGCGAACTGATTCGCACCAATACAAAATTAAAAAACCATTACAGGAGTCAACATGGCGGAATTGAACACTGACGAAGAACAGGTGCAAGCGATCAAGGACTGGTGGAAGCGAAATGGCAGTTCTCTTCTCATTGGTATCGGTGCCGCTCTGGCAATTGTATTTGGCTGGCAGGCTTGGCAAAACTACCAAGATCAGGAACGAGCCGAAGCTGCTAATCAGTTTGTCACCCTGTTAAACGCGTTTGGTAACGAGGCGGATGAAACCGCTGGAGAGACGGTAGCATTTGTAGCGAAAACTCTGCGTGACGATTACGCCGATAGTGCCTATGCGGTATATGGCAATCTGGTTCTGGCGCGACAGCAGCTGATTGCAGACAGCAATGCGGAAGCAGCCATTGATTCACTCCAGTGGGCTCTTGAAAAATCCGGTGAGCACAAAGCACTGGCGTTGGTAGTACGTAACCGCCTTGCTCGTGCTCAGTTCTCTGCCGAGCGTTATGACGATGCACTGGCGACAATCGATGGCGCTGGAAGCGTGGAGAGTGCAGATGCGTTTGCGGCAATCTTCTCTGAGTTGCGCGGCGACATCCTGTTAGTCCAAGGCGATGAATCGGGTGCGCGCGATGCCTACCTGGCCGCTCGTGAGCAGAGCCAGCAAGGGCGTAGCGGTATTCTGGAGCTGAAGCTATCTGACCTTGGTGTCGGGGAGGAGGCTTGATGCGGTTGACCGGCAACAGGCTGGTTCAGGCTGGCGTTTTTTCAGTCTTAGTGGCCGCACTGGGTGTTTCTGGGTGCAGCACAACCGATACCTTTGAACAGCCGGTGCCGGTTCCCGACGTCGACAACGCTGTAGAGTTCAAAACAGTTTGGAGCACGTCGGTCGGCGACGGGCACGATGGCGACTTTTTGTACCTGGCGCCACTTAACGCCGGCGATACAGTTTACGCAGCTTCGGCTGATGGTGAGCTGGTCGCTGTGGATGCAGAGACCGGAAAATTACGCTGGGAGCGAGATTTAGACGATCGAATCTTTGCCGGTGTAGGCGGGGATCTGAGCCAGCTCTATTTGGTTACCCGAGAAGCCGATTTAATCGCACTTTCCATCGAAGACGGTAAGGAACTGTGGCGCGTTGCGCTGCCAACAGAAGCGCTGGCTGCTCCGCAGTCGAACGGGGCGCTGGTGGTAACCCAGACCACCGATGGTCGAGTTATTGCTTTTGACACGGCTACCGGTGAGCAACGCTGGCAGTATGATGGCGTGGTGCCTGCGCTTTCCTTGCGTGCAGCGGCAGCGCCACTGGTCGGCGGCGACGTTGTGCTTGCTTCGTTTTCCAACGGCAAGCTTATTGCGTTGTCAGCCGATGCGGGTCAACCCCTCTGGCAGTACGAGGTGGGGCAGCCCCAAGGCCGCACAGAGCTTGAAAGACTGGTCGACATAGCCGGTCAGCCGTTGGTTCTTGATACCGCAGTGATGGTTTCGGGATACCAAGGCACGCTTGCTCTGGTTGATATCCGTACAGGTCAAGAAATCTGGAGCCGCAAAGCGTCCAGCCTGCATGCTCCGGTGGTGGGGGGTGGTAACATTTACCTGTCTTCCGCAAACGGTGATGTTGTCGCTTACCGGGGCTCAGACCGTAGAGAATTATGGCTTCAGGATCGTTTGTCCTGGCGTCAGTTAACGCAGCCAGCGGTTTACGAAAACTATCTGGTTGTTGGCGACTATGAAGGCTATTTACACGTGCTTTCGGGTGACGATGGCAGCCTCGTAGGCCAGAAACGTTATGACAGTGATGGCCTGCGGGTTCCATTGCAGCGCATGGCCAACGGAAACCTAATGGTTTTCGGAAATGGCGGTAAACTGTCCGTATTCAAACTGAAGGAACGGAACTGATCCGTACTCCCTCAACGCTCTGCCGCACGCTGAGCCTAAAACGACTGTATAGCGAATCATTATGACCCCAGTAATTGCCCTTGTCGGCCGGCCAAATGTTGGCAAATCGACAGTATTCAACCAAATGACGCGCTCTCGAGATGCTCTGGTGGCCGACTTTCCCGGTCTGACCCGGGATCGCAAGTACGGTGAGGGCATGTACGATGACCAACGCTTTATCGTAATTGATACCGGCGGACTTACCGGCACAGAAGAAGGGCTGGATGCCGAGATGGCTCGGCAATCTATGCAGGCTGTAGACGAGGCAGACATTGTTCTGTTTATCGTTGATGGTCGTGCGGGGCTTACCGCGGGTGATGAATTGATCGCCGATCATATGCGCCGATCGGGCAAGAAGGCTCATCTGGTGGTCAACAAGACGGACGGTCAGGATCCCGATATCGCGGCCGCTGATTTTTATAGCCTCGGATTTCAATCAACCTTTATGGTAGCGGCATCCCACAACCGTGGCATCCGCTCGATGCTCGAGTTGCTGTTGCCCTCTGAGGAAGACCGGGTTGAAGCCGACCAAGCTGGCCGCTACCCGGGTATTCGCATCGGCGTTGTTGGCCGGCCGAACGTCGGCAAATCCACACTGGTTAATCGGATGCTGGGCGAGGAGCGGGTGATTGTTTATGACATGCCCGGTACTACTCGGGACAGTATTTACATCCCTTATGAGCGTCACGACAAGCAGTACACTCTTATTGATACTGCGGGTGTTCGGCGGCGTAAGAATGTTGATGAGACGGTGGAAAAATTTTCTATCATCAAGACCCTTAAAGCCATTGATGATGCCCATGTGGTGATACTCGTTATCGATGCGCGTCAGGGGCTGGTCGACCAGGATTTGCACTTGATCGGTTTCGTGCTTGATGCCGGTCGTTCACTGGTGATTGCGGTCAATAAATGGGATGGAATGGATCCGGAAGACCGCGCCAAGGTAAAAGAGCAGGTAAAGCGTCGCCTGGATTTTCTTGATTACGCCGACAAGCATTATATATCTGCGCTTCATGGATCCGGCGTGGGTGTTATGTATGAGTCGGTGGAAGCTTGTTATGAATCGGCCATGGCGAAGTGGCCAACCAACCGCCTTACTACCATCCTTGAGGATGCGATTTCTCAGCATCAGCCGCCGCTGGTTCGCGGGCGCAGGATCAAGTTGCGCTATGCTCACCAGGGTGGCTCTAACCCTCCGGTTATTGTTGTTCACGGCAACCAGACAGCTTCATTGCCAGGTTCCTACAAACGTTATCTTGAAAATACGTTTCGCAAAGTACTGAACGTGACTGGCTCGCCGATCCGGTTTGAATTCCGTTCCAGTGAGAACCCCTTTGCTGGGAAGGTTGACCGACAGACTCCTCGCCAGAAGGTCAAAAAAGACAACGACGAAAAAGAAGGGCGCAAAGTAAAAAGGGTCCGTCAGAAAAGCACCAAGCGCTGACAGGTCTGGTTATTCAGCGGGGCGGCTCAAGCCAGCCCCGCATCCTCTACCTGCTTTGCCTGTACCGCAGTTAGCGCAATCGTAAACACAATATCCTCTACCAGCGCACCCCGCGACAGATCGTTAACCGGCTTTCTCAAACCCTGAAGCATAGGCCCGATACTTACGACATTGGCGCTACGTTGAACCGCCTTGTAGGTGGTATTGCCAGTGTTGAGATCCGGGAAGATGAACACAGTTGCTTTACCTGCCACCTTGCTATTCGGCGCTTTGCTTCGGGCAACACTTTCGATAGCGGCAGCATCGTATTGCAGCGGCCCATCAATCAGCAGGTCTGGTCGGCGCTCACGGGCTATTTTGGTTGCCTCCCGAACTTTCTCCACATCGTGCCCGGTTCCGGACTCTCCGGTACTGTAGCTGATCATGGCGACCACAGGCTCAACACCAAAAGCTTCTGCGGACTCCGCACTCTGTATGGCTATATCCGCGAGTTCCTCAGCATTTGGGTCTGGGTTAATCGCGCAGTCGCCGTAGACCACAACCTGCTGTGGCAGCAGCATGAAAAATACCGAGGAGACAACCTTGGCTTGATCGTGGGTTTTGATCAGTTGCAGGGCCGGGCGCACGGTATTGGCGGTGGTGTGGATGGCACCGGAAACCAGGCCGTCGGCCTCATCCAGCGCGACCATCATGGTACCCATAACCACGTTGTCTTCGAGCATGGCTTCCGCCATATCCGGCGCCAGCCCCTTGTGTTTGCGTAGCTCAACCATCGGGGCTATGTAGCTTTTTCGTACTTTGGTGGGATCGATGATTTCAATATCATCGGGCAATTCCAAGCCTTGGGACGTGGCGATATTTCGAATTTCGGTTTCGTCGCCGATCAACGCGCAACGGGCGAGCTTACGCTGGTGACAGATAATGGCGGCCTGCACTGTGCGAGGTTCGCAGCCTTCAGGAAGCACGATGCGCTTGTTAGCCGCCCGAGCCCGCTCAGAAAGCTGGTAACGGAATGCCGGAGGTGACAGGCGGCTCTGAACCGCAACACGCAGATGCTCTTGAAGCCAGTCGGTGTCAATTTTTGTGGCTACCGCCTCCATAGCTTTTTCGATTCTATCCGGGTCATCGGTTGGAATCGCAGCAGAAAGGTTAGCCAGCATGTGAGCGGTTTCATAGGTATTGGTGTGCGAGCTCAGCACCGGCAAACCGGTGCTCAGTGCCCGGGAGCATAAGTCGATCACCCGTTGGTCTGGCATAAGGCCGCCCGTGAGCATCAAACCGGCAAGAGGCACGCCGTTGAGAGCGGCCACCGCAGTGGCCACGATAATATCTTCGCGATCTCCAGGCGTAACCATCAGTGTGCCTGGGCCTAGGGTTTGCGTCATATTGCGGATCGATCGAGCGCACACAGACACTTTCTGAACCCGGCGGGTGTACATCTGACCTTCGTGTAGCACCGGAATATCCAGCTCCCGGGCAATATCGGATACTCGGGGTGCCATCAAGTTCGGCTGCCAAGGAATTTCTGCTAGTAGCCGAAAACGCCCATCTCGAAAGACGCTGCAAGCGTTTTGATAATCAACGGTTTCCCCAGCAATCTGGCTTATGTCGCTATAGGGTTCGAGCCCCGATCTTTCAGGTTCGCCGAGTTTGTTGAGGATAACGGCAATCACATCTTGTGCCGACACATCAGAGAATAGGCGCGCTGAAAAATCTAGATCTTCATCCAGTTCGGTAGCGCTGCTTTTGCCTGGCGTGCTGACAAGCACCACCTCGGAGCCAAGGTTGCGAGCTACTTCTACGTTAAGCCGTGCTATGTAAGCTTCACTGCGATCGGGTACCAGCCCCTCGATGATCACAACATCAACGTCTTTGGCAACTTTCTGGTACTCGCCGACCACGGTTTCCATTAGAAAATCGGATTTTCCGCGATTTACAAAGTGCTGAGCTTTTTTTAATGGAATCGGTTCCGGCGGCTGCAGGTGGCTGCGCAATCGAACGAAGGTAACGGACGCGTCCTTGCCGTTGTTGTGCTGCGATTCCCCCTGGTTCACCGACTGACAAAAGGGTTTGTAGAACCCAACGCTGATACCCACACGCTCCATGGCACGTAGCAGGCCCAAACAGACGGATGTGAGGCCGGACCCCATAGATGTCGGAGCAATAAACAGACTCTTGGCCATAAAAATTCCCGGTGTTTCAGTAAAAAGGTTGCTTTAAATGGTTTAGCTGTGAGTGTCGCTCAGGATGCTTGGGCCAGGCGGAATGCTTCGCGGGCAATGACCAGTTCTTCGTTTGTTGGGATGACCAGAACGGGAAAGCGTGAGTCGGCGTGCTCGATTCGGCCGTCAGTGTGCCGACCATGATGCTCATTTTTATCGGTATCAATATCAAACCCTAGAAGTCCCAGATGGCCCAGGGTTTTCTCACGCACCTGCACGCTGTTTTCTCCGATACCACCCGTGAACACCAGTGCATCTAGATGGCTTAGAGAGGCCATCATAGCCCCCACGTACTTAGCCAGACGGAAGCAGAAGATCTCGATGGCGAGAGCGGAAGGCTCGTGGCCGCCATCCGCCAATTCACAGAGTGTGCGCATGTCGTTGGTTCGCCCCGATATCCCAAGAAGCCCACTGTCGTGGTTAAGCACTTTGTGAACTTCCTCCAGGGCAACACCTCGTGTGCGCAGATATTCAAAAAGCCCAGGATCGACATCGCCGCTGCGGGTGCCCATAACCAGCCCTTCGAGAGGTGTCAGTCCCATGCTGGTATCGACACTTAAGCCATCCTTAATGGCCGTTATGCTGCAACCGTTGCCAAGGTGAGTTGAAATGATAGAGGTGGTTTCGGGGGTTTTTCCAAGCCGTCGAGCCGCTTCATTAGCCATGAAGAAGTGGCTTATTCCATGAAACCCATAACGCCGCACGGCCCAGTCACGATAGTAGGCTTCTGGCAGTGCATAGAGGAAGGCGCGTGGCGCAAGCGTTTGGTGGTAAGCCGTATCGAACACGGCGATCTGTGGCGTGTCAGGAAACTGCTCCCGCGTGGCTTCGATCCCTGCAAGGTTGACCGGGTTGTGAAGAGGCGCAAGCCCAGCGCAATTACTGATGGCCTTCACTGCATCGTCGTCAATCAGAACAGCTTCGCGAAAGGTTTCTCCGCCATGTACCACGCGGTGACCAATAGACGCGGGAGCCTCAGACATGAGTTGGCGCTCCCGAAAAGCGGAAACCAGCGCCTGCAATGCCTGTTTATGATTGGCGTTGTCAGGAAGCGCAACGCACGGGTTGTCGCCATCAATTCGTGCGAATGCATCCTGCCCGTTAAGGCGTTCTGCCATTGCCGATGCGAGTTTTGTTTCATTTTCGTCGAATAGGGCGAGCTTTAACGATGAGCTGCCGCAATTAACAACAAGAATGGATTCTGTCATGTTCCCGCAGATCCTTGGGTGTCAGATTGGTATACGGTGATTGGTTTTTAGCCATTCCATAAACTCCCCGGCAGGGAGTGGGTGACTGTAGAAGTACCCCTGGGCGAAGTCACAGCCTTCCTGTTGTAGGAAGTAGGTTTGAGATTCATCCTCAACGCCTTCCGCTATGATAGACAGCCCAAGGCTGTGAGCCATGTTGATAATCGCACGCACAAGAGCGGCGTCATCCGGATCTTTCATCACATCTTGAATAAAAGATTTGTCGATTTTAAGGGTGTCAAACGGATAGCTCTTAAGGTAGCTGAGGGCAGAGTAGCCCGTGCCGAAGTCGTCGACGGAGAGGCGTATGCCCGCTCGATCCAGTTCCCTGAGAATTTCTGCTGTTTCGATCGAATTATCGAGTAACAGGCGTTCGGTTATTTCCAATTCCAGTCTTTCGGGAGCCAGGTTATTCCTTGAGAGAGCACTCATAACGGCAGCGGTGAAACCAGGATCGCGAAACTGCCGCGGGGAGACGTTAACCGATATGCCAATGTCCTGACCCACTGATTCCTTCCAGCCCCGTGCTGCAAGGCAGGCCTGCTCAAGTACCCACTCACCAATGGGAATGATCAACCCTGTTTCTTCGGCGAGCGGGATAAAACGATCAGGCATAACCATGCCCATAATGGGGTTTTTCCAGCGCAACAACGCCTCAGCTGCTCGCAACTCACCGGTGTCAGTGTCTACGATAGGTTGAAAATAGAGTTCAAACTCATTTAGCTCCAGCGCTCGCCGCATGCGGGATTCCATTTGCAGGCGCTCATGGGATATCTCAGACATTTCCGGAGTAAAGTGCGCATAAGAGCTCTTGCCCTGATGTTTTGCCTGATACATGGCTGCGTCTGCATGTTGGAGCAGGGTGCCGCTGTTATCGGAATCCGTAGGGAAGATCGCAATGCCAATACTGGTGCTAACAAATATCTCCTGGCCATTCAGGACATAGGCAGGGGTAAAGTTTGCAAGAATACGTTCTGCCACCTGAGAGGAGGATTCTGGCCCGGTAAGGCCTGGCAGAATCACCAGAAACTCGTCTCCCCCAAGGCGCGCAACGGTGCTGGTTCCGCGCAGACAGCTGGAAATTCGGCGAGCCGCCTCAATCAGCAGGTTGTCACCTGCGTCATGGCCCAGGGTATCGTTAATGTGTTTAAAGTTATCAAGATCCAAAAACATGACGCCAACCATGGAGCCTTCGCGCTTGGCCTGTGCCAGCGCCAATTTTAGCCGATCCAGTGCAAGCATACGGTTGGGGAGGCCCGTTAAGATGTCGTAGTTTGCTTGGCGCAATAGCTGTTGTTCGTAGCGTTTTCGGATGCTGATATCTTCACCGAGTATGAGATACCCCGTGGCGTCACCAGCAGCATCTTTAATGGGCGTAATGATCAGTTGTTCCCAGAACCGTTCGCCGTTACGCCGTACGCTGTTTACTTCGCCCTGCCAAACTCCAACGCGCTGAACCTGTAAGCGGATGGATTGCCAGAGGTTGCGGTTGTCACGATTTTCTAGGTTGTTATCGCTCAAGGCACCGGGGTGCCGGCCAACAATCGATTTTGCGTTATAACCGGTGAGTTGCGTGAATTTTTGATTGGCAAACTCGACCCGCCACTGGCGATCGCACATAACAACGGAGGAAGGGCTTTGTTCGATCGCTTTGGAGAACTTGTGAATCTCAGCTGCGTCTTTTTTCTGGCGCACCATGTCGTCGTTCAACCGTTCGCGCATCTGATTGATCGCTTCGGTAACGCGGCCGATTTCATCGCTGCGGTGCGAGGGCGTGTCCGGACGGTCGAGCGTAAGTGGCGCGCTGAGGTTTTTTAGGGAAAAGTCCTTTGCGTAATTCGCCATGGTTGTTAGATGGCGGGTTACAAAGTGCTGGAAAACCACGATGATTAGTATGGATACAAAAAAGGTCTTTAGAAACTGGGTGGCCAGAATGATGCCAACCTTTACTTTCAAATCCTCGTAAACACGATCCAGATTGGCCGTTACGGTAAGTTCGCCGAGCTTAATCGCACCCTCGCCCGGATGGATAACATCGAATTTGTGAGACTTGGTATCAGCACCACGAGGGATTTCGCCCATGATCAGTTCGGAGTCGGGTTCAATTCCAAGCCGCAGATGAACAATGTCTGGGAGGCTAAGAATACCTTCCATCTGGGTCTGAAGCAGTGTTTGATCGAGTGCCCATAGGCTTCTGGCAAGGCTGGAGGCATACCCGGATTCAACCACATGCATGCGGCTATCAATCTGGGAGAGTTCTTTGCGGTAATCGGAATAGATTTGGATAGCCGACGCAATCAGGGTAAAAACCCAGATAAACAGAAGTATCCAGGCAAGCAGCCTGAAAGACAGGGGAGAGCCCGAGCGGAAGCGTTGAAAGCGTGTCGGCAGTTTCGGCATGTCGTACGTCAGCCACCCGGAACGGTTGATAAAAATGGACTGTCATTTCTTGGCCGACTATAGCAGCACTTCTTGGCAAATTCCCTGCAAATCATCGAAATTGTGGGAGAATCTTGCTCACTTTGGTGTTCGTTGGATTTTCGGTTCGAAGAGTGATGTCGGCCATTGACGTAGATCAATACTCGCATCTTGGGGTGACGTAACCTGAGCTTAATCAAGTTTGATATGGGCTGGGAGAAGAGTCATGTATATGGATGTGGTCGTTTTCGCCGGAATCGCAACTGTACTACTAACAGTGGCGTTTTTTATTGGTGTGGGGGTTTTCATTGTGCGTGACCAAAAGGCTCACGGGGATGCCCAAAAAGAGAAAAATCTGAAGACTGGTGAGAAAGCGGCCTGATCAGGCTGGCTGAAACCTCTATAACTTAAGCTACTTTCTACTTCCGGGCTTATTGAGATGAGAAGTAGAAATGGCGTCCCCTAGGGGGTTCGAACCCCTGTTGCCGCCGTGAAAGGGCGGAGTCCTAGGCCACTAGACGAAGGGGACGCAACGCTTAAAAATATTACCTCGTCGAGGTGGCGCGTATAGTAAGTAAGCTTCCTCTACCTGTCAACGCTTTTATCAAAAATTGCGCGTTTTAACCTGTAGCATTTTCAAGCGCTTTCCCAAGGGTTGGGTAGAGAAACCCGAATCCGGAACCTGTCAGTCTTGCGGGCAGTGCCTGTTGGCCGGTAAGTAAAAGGCGTGACATTTCCCCGAGAGCTATTTTCAGAATCGGTGCAGGCGCCGGAAATACTGCGGGCCTTCTGAGCACACTGGCCAGGCAGCGAGTGAAGTCACGGTTTGTAGCTGGGTTGGGGCTGACCACATTGTATGCGCCTTCAGCTTCCGGTGTCTCCAGCATCCAGATAAGCGCTGCTACAACATCATCACGATGAACCCAAGGCATGTACTGGTGACCATTCCCCAGGCGGCCGCCCAGTCCAAGCTTGAATGGCAGCATCATGCGCTGTAGAAAACCGCCTCCGGGGCCCACCACGACACCTGTTCTTGACAGGCATACGCGCACATTTAGAGATTGCAGCTTAAGGGCCGCGTTTTCCCAATCCCTGCACAATTGATGGGCAAACTCATCATGGGGTGCCGTATCTTCAGTTACTAGGGTGTTGCCCTGATCCCCATAAAAGCCTACAGCAGAACCTGAAACCACGACCTCGGGCGGCTGAGCCCAGCTGCGAATGATCTCCGTAAGGGTGTTGGTCAGGCCTATACGGCTATCCCGCAGTATCTGCTTTCGCTCATCAGTCCATCGTTTATCCGCAATGCCTTCTCCTGCGAGATTAATCACGGCATCGTAACCGGTATGTGATCTAAGGCTCTCAAGATCATTGATAGCCTCAACCTGGCCACACAGTGCGCGCACTTTGTCCGCAGGCTGTCGGCTTAAAACAGTCAACTCATAGCCTCGGCCGCGCATTTGAGGGCACAGAACGCTGCCGATAAACCCAGTACCGCCGGTAATAAGTATGCGTTTATTCATGATGGCTTCCTTATTCGCTGGTGCTTTGGGCAAGCTGAAGTGCAACTACATCTTTGATTGCCTGCCCCAGAAGCGGGTTTTCGCCAATAGGAGGGGAAAGCTTGATGCTGGCCCCCGTAGCTTTCTCAAGTGCTTCTATCATTGCCGGCACATCCTTGCGCAGGTGACGCCCCGCTGCCAGGAATAGAGGTACGATGGTGAAATCGTGGGTACCTGCAGCAACCCCTTCATGAACGACTGCGTTTAGGGACGGCTCTGCCAGCTCCATATAAGCAATTCTGGAGTTGCTGACAGCCTTTAAAGTGGGTTCAGCGAGAGCTTCGAACGTGTCGCACCAGCGTTTGTCGCTACTGCCATGTGCTAATAGAATAATGCTTCGGCTATTCATTAAAGCTCCCGGGTCGTTGGTATAGAGATGTGTCTGTCGTAATTTCTTTTGTGGGCCGGTATTCTCTGCCTGTATCGTCAATCAAGATAACAGGGTGTCATCTAATGTTCGATTGGAAAGAGATTCTGGATTTCTGGTTTGGAGATCTTGATGAAAATGGCCTACCTGATAGCCTTCATCGCAACCATTGGTTTCGTTCAAGCAAGAAGTTTGATCAGGAAATTCGCCGTCGGTTTTTTTCCATGGTTCTATTTGCATCTGAACAAGGCCTTGATCACTGGCGCAAAGCGTCAGGTGGCCGGCTAGCGGAGATTATACTTCTGGATCAATTTTCTAGGAATATATTCCGGGGTGGAGCGCTGGCCTTTGAGCAGGACAAGCTGGCAAACAAGCTCTGCAAAGAGGCTATGTATAAAGGCCATGATATGGCGCTCCCTCCTGTGCAGCGCGCGTTCATCTACATGCCGCTTGAGCACGTTGAGCGCCTTGAGGATCAGGTTTTGTCCGTTGAGTGTTATGAGCAGCTGGTTGCCTCGACGTCCGGAATGCTCCAAGGCTTTATGAAGAGTTTTTTGAAATCGGCGCTGGATCATAAAGAAATCATCGAGCGTTTTGGCCGCTTTCCCCATAGAAACCAGGCTCTCGGGCGGTCGTCTACCGACGCTGAAAAAGAATACCTGGGCTCTGCCCGCCGCTTTGGGCAATAAAAGTTCAGAAATGGGGTTGACGAAAAAGGCAGGGTGCGTAGAATACGTTTCCGTTGTCGGTGTCAGCCGCTCAACATTGCGGGAATAGCTCAGTGGTAGAGCACGACCTTGCCAAGGTCGGGGTCGCGAGTTCGAATCTCGTTTCCCGCTCCAGATTCCAAAAACCCGGTCTCGTAAGAGGCCGGGTTTTTTGTTTTTGGTTATACTGGCCGCCTCGTTAACACTTACGCTCTGCTCCGGAGACGCGCCTTGTGAAAGTTCACTCACTTCATATTTATCCGGTTAAATCTCTCGCCGGTATTCAAGTTTCCTCGTTTGAAATGGACGACTTCGGCCCAAAAGATGACAGGCGCTGGATGATCGTTGATGAGGATCGAAACTTTGTTACCCAAAGAGCATTGCCGGAGTTGGCAAGGGTGACCACTTCTTTGGAGGGTGGCAGCGTCAGTGTTCATGTTCCGGGCGAGGGTGGCTTTACGCTGCAGGCGACGAGCCAAGAGTTGCGAATTCTGGTCTGGCGCGATTGGGTAAAGGCTCACGAAGGTGAAACCCCTGCCAGTGAAGCTCTGAGCCGCTTCTGTGGAAAGGAACTGCGCCTTGTCTATATGCCAGACTCATCGTTCCGGCGTGTTGATGTCGGGCGAGTAACCGACTACCGTCGCGTTGGGTTTGCCGACGGGTTTCCTTTTTTGATCACCAGCCTTGCATCGCTGGAAGACTTGAACGGGCGCCTCGATGCGCCAGTGGACATGCGCAGGTTCCGGCCCAATATTGTTGTTGAGGGTTTCACCGCTTGGCAAGAAGATAAATGGTGCAAGCTAAAGCTGGGTAATCAGAGCTTTGATATCGTAAAGCCCAGCTCCCGTTGTGTGTTGACTACCGTTGACCCAGATACCGGAATAAAAGATCCCAGCCTGCAACCGCTGAGGATGCTCTCTTCCTATCGAAGAACGGCAGACGGTGTGATTTTCGGCCAGAACGCAATCCACGAAACACCCGGAATTATCCATGTGGATGATTCCGTCACTGTTATTGAATCGGAGTAAAAAGCAACGTGCCACTGTTAACGCTGGACTCGATATCCCTATCCTTCGGGATGCACCCACTGCTGGATCAGGCATCTCTTATTATTGATGCCGGAGAGCGAGTGTGTCTGTTAGGAAGAAACGGCGAGGGCAAATCTACCCTGCTTAAAGTTGTTAGCGGGGAAGTCGTGCCCGATGGCGGGCATGTTCGCCTCGAAGATGGCGCCGTACTGGCCGTACTGCCACAGAATCTCCCAACTGACGATACGAGAACGGCGTATGAGGTTGTAGCGGGTGCGTTCCCTGAGACAGGCCAGCTCTTAGCCGAGTTTCATGCACTTACGCAGCATGCGGATGAATCCAGCTTGAACCGCATGATGAAGGTTCAGGAGCGCATTGAAGCGCTTGATGGATGGCGGCTTGATCAGAAGGTTACGGCTGTTCTGGCGCAATATGGCATAGACCCGGACCAGCGTCTCAATACGCTTTCTGGCGGCTGGCAACGCCGAGTATTGCTGGCCAGGGCCCTAGTAGGAGAGCCTGATATTCTGTTGTTGGACGAGCCCACCAACCATCTTGACGTACCAGCCATTGCTTGGCTTGAAGGGGCGCTTGGGGCTTTCCGTGGTGCCATACTGTTCGTGAGTCACGACCGTGCTTTCATAAGGCGTATGGCTACTCGGGTTGTGGAGCTAGATCGTGGCAAGCTGATCAGCTTTGCGGCTTCTTATGATCACTATCTCGAGCTGAAAGAAAAGGCGCTTGAGGAAGAGGATCGAGAAAACGCGCTTTTTGATAAACGCTTGAAGCAGGAAGAGACCTGGATTCGCCAAGGGATCAAGGCTCGCCGTACCCGTAACATGGGGCGGGTGAGGGCGCTTAAGGCGATGCGCGAAGAGCACCGACAGCGCAGAGTTCGCGGCGGAACAGCAACGTTTGCCGTGGAAGATGCAGTGCGCTCCGGCAAGCTGGTGGTTGAGACGGTTGATGCCGGCTTTGCTTATCCCGACGGGGCGCCGGTTATGCGTGATATGAATCTAACCGTATTCCGGGGCGACAAGATCGGCCTTGTGGGCGAAAACGGAACGGGTAAAACAACGCTGGTAAGATTGTTACTGGGCGATCTTGAGCCGACGGAAGGCACGATCCGTTTGGGTACTAACCTTCAAGTTGCCTATTTTGATCAGCTCCGCGGCGAGCTGGATCTGGATCGCAATGCCCTCGATAACCTGTCAGAAGGGCGGGAGTTTATCGATATTAACGGTCAGAGCAAGCACGTGCTCGGGTATTTGCAGGACTTTCTCTTTACGCCAGAGCGTGCACGGTCTCCTGTTAGCGTGTTTTCTGGAGGCGAGCGCGCACGGCTTTTGCTGGCCAAGCTGTTCAGTAAGCCAGCGAATATTTTAGTGCTTGATGAGCCGACCAACGATTTGGATGTTGAAACTCTGGAACTGCTGGAGGAGCAGCTTGCCGAATTTGCTGGCACGGTGATTGTTATCAGCCACGATCGTGAGTTCTTGGACAACGTTGTTACTGAAACTGTCTTTTTGGATGGCACAGGCAGGGTTCTGGAATACGTGGGCGGTTACAGCGACTGGCGTCGGCAGGGCGGCTGCTTCCCTGCCGAAACAAGCGGTGCGCGCCCCGACCGGCACGACAAGGCAACTAAGTCTGGTAAGCAGGGCGCCGGTGGTAAACGGAATGAATCGACAAAATCCACAAAGTCTAAGCCAGAGGTGCAAGTCGAATCTTCCAGCAACACTAAGCCAGCCAAGCTGAGTTACAAGCTAAAGCATGAGCTCGAGCAGTTGCCTGGGCAGATTGAGGAGTTGGAGAAAAGCGTCGCCAGCACTAAGGAGCGCATCTCGTCGTCGGACTTTTATTCGGGCTCGCCCGATGATATTGCAGCGACGCTGGAAGAGCTGAAGCAGAAGGAAATGCGCCTGGAGAAAGTGATTGCGCGATGGATGGAGCTTGAAGAGCAGGCGCATAGCTGAGTTTTCTGGGGATAAAAATAAGCCCGGCGGCAGTGTATATGCCCCGGGCTGTTTTCAAATCGTGTTCTTGAAGGGCGTTGTCAACGAATCCTGATGGCCAAAACATCGCATTCAGTTCCGTGCAAAACGCCATTGGCAGTTGAGCCCAGCAGCAACTGAAAACCTTTTCTGCCGTGGCTTCCCACGATCACCAAATCCGCTGCGTGTTCTTTGACCAAGCGATGAATCTCAGACTCTGGCCGGCCTACAGTGACAATTTGGTTGGCCTTGTCAACGCCATACTTTTCGCCGTAGGCAGCAAGCTGTTCTCGAGCGGCTTTGTCGAGCTGATCCTGAAGTTCTGTTAGATCCATGGGGATATCACCGCCATAGGCGTAACCCACCGGTTCTACAACGTGTACCAGAACAAGATTTGCACCGTGCGCATCGCTCATGGCTCTGGCTTTATCCAGAACCTGAGGCGCCTCCTCGGTAAGATCTATGGCAACAAGCATTTTTTTGTAGACAGACATCCCTAACTCCTTAGTGTATCGGCTTCGCTACAGCATAGTACGCAAGCCAGTTCGGGGGAAGGGGCTGCGGGGCGTTCAGTCGCTTTGCTGGAGCAATTCGATAGCTGTTGTCAGGCCTTCGAGAATCCGCTTCGAGTACCTGTCGATTACAAAACTTACGTTGTCTTCGTTGTAGTTGATGTAGGAGCCGCGAATAAACTGCCACTTCGAGGCGATATCGTTCAAAAGCGCTTTCAGTTCACCTTTACTATCGCCCTTCGTGAGAGTGCTCAGCAACTGGTCAAATTCCTTGGCCTGCACGTCGAGCGGTGTTTCCTTGGATGTGCCTTGGAAAGTCTGGGCCACGGAGGAATTAGTCCGGACTGAGTACTTTGCCATCATCTGGGCAATCGTGACGGCGCCCATCCTGGCAGCCTCAACCCTGGGGCTCGTGTTTGCCTTGGAGCTTTCTTGAGCCACCTGGTAGAACTCGGCTGCCTTGTCGTTCATGACCAAAGCTTGGTTGGCCATGTCAGACGCCAGACGTAAATCCGGATAGCCAGTATTTCGCACATCGGTGATATTATTGCGCATCAGGCTTTTGAATTTGTCGAACTCGCTGTTGAGGCTCTCTACTTGCTCGTTCGTTAGCACGCCACTTGTGCTTTCTGCCAGAAGGTTCATGGAGTCGTTGGCTGAGTTAATACCTGCTACGATCTGGTTTAGTATGTCGGTGCTGCCGTTTCCGAGGAACCGGTAGAATGCATCCAGAGAGGTGTAATTGCTGACACGAAAGTTGTGAAGCTGGGCTAGGGGGTCTTCAGCCTCTTGAGCCTGCACGCCTATAGAGGTGAGCATGAACAAGAAGAGCGCGGCTACCAGGGATCGTGTCCGCAGGTGTGTGGTTTTCATCGGATTGAGTCTCCGTAATGCGTTTATTATTGTGTACCAAAGTCGTAGATCGAAGGTAAAGTAACTTCCCCGGCCAATCAAGCGGTTTTGAAGATGCTGGTTCCGGGAAATGTAAATATCTTTGAAATTTGCGTGATAAATCTCAATTTTTTCTGCGAAGTGTCGTGTAGGTAACTGAAAGTAAAGAACTCTAAGCAAAAGTGCCTAAAAAAGCAGTGTCTGTAATAGGTGTTCAGAAAGAAACAAATTGACAAACGTGTGGTTTTTTCTCATCGTGTGCCCTCACGATTCAAACGACTGTATGAATTTTTTGAGTCGATTAATCGGGCAGTGACCGAAATCTCGCTGCATAAAACAGCTCTGGCAGCTCGTTAATGAGCCCGGCCGGGGCTGGTAGCAGTTCCAAACACAGACTGGAGATCAGTTGATGATTTACGAAGGTAAAGCCATCACGGTTAAAGAGATCGAAGGCGGGATCGCTCAGTTGGACTTCGACTTGCAAGGCGAGTCGGTAAACAAGTTCAACCGTCTTACTATTGAAGAGCTCCACGCCGCGACTGATGCACTTAAAGCACAGAAGAACCTCAAGGGTCTGGTAGTAACCAGTTCCAAGGATAGCTTCATTGTTGGTGCGGACATTACAGAGTTTACCGAACTGTTTGCCGGTTCTGAAGAAGACCTGGTAGCCAACAACCTGAAAGCCAATGCCATTTTCAGTGCGGTAGAGGACCTTCCGTTCCCGACCGTAACAGCCATTAACGGCATGGCTCTGGGTGGCGGTTTTGAAATGTGCCTTGCGACCGATTATCGGGTTATGGCTCCGAAGGCAAAAGTTGGCCTGCCGGAAGTCAAGCTGGGCATCTTCCCGGGCTTTGGCGGTACTGTTCGCCTGTCTCGCTTGGTAGGTGTGGATAACGCCGTTGAATGGATTTGTGGCGGTACAGAAAACCGTGCTGACGCCGCTCTGAAAACTGGCGCTGTTGATGCCGTTGTTGAGCCTGCAAAGTTGGTTGAAGCCGCTATTGCAATCATCAATGAGTGCAACGAAGGCAAGCTTGATTACGAAGCACGTCGCGAAGAGAAAAAAGGCAAGATTAAGCTGAACGCCATGGAAAGCATGATGGCCTTCGAAATCTCCAAGGCCTTTGTTGGTGCCAAAGCGGGTAAGAATTACCCAGCACCAGTAGAAGCTATCAAGGTGATGCAGAAGCATGCAGGCTTGACTCGCGATAAGGCAATCGAAGTAGAGGCCAAAGGCTTTGCCAAGATGGCGAAGACCAATGTGGCAGCTTGCCTTGTTGGCCTGTTCCTGAACGACCAGGAGCTGAAAAAGAAAGCCAAGGCGTGGGAAAAGGAAGCTTCTGAAGTGAAACTGGCTGCCGTACTGGGTGCTGGAATCATGGGTGGTGGCGTAGCCTATCAGTCTGCACTGAAAGGTACCCCCATCATCATGAAGGACATCAACCAGGACGGTATCGACCTGGGTCTGAAAGAAGCCAAGAAGCTGCTGGTTAAGCGTATAGGCAAAGGCCGCATGAAAGCAGACCAGATGGCCGATGTACTCAACAGCATTACTCCGACCCTTAACTACGGTGATTTCAAGAACGTAGATCTGGTTGTTGAAGCCGTTGTTGAGAATCCGAAAGTAAAAGATGCTGTGCTGTGTGAAGCCGAAGGCATGGTTCGTGATGACGCTATCCTTACGTCTAACACGTCTACTATTTCCATCGACCTTCTGGCGAAAAATCTGAAACGTCCGGAAAACTTCTGCGGCATGCACTTCTTCAACCCGGTACACATGATGCCGCTGGTTGAGGTTATTCGTGGCGAAAAGACCAGTGACCGCGCCATTGCAACGACAGTTGCTTACGCCAAGTCCATGGGCAAGACCCCAATCGTTGTAAAAGATTGCCCAGGCTTCCTGGTTAATCGTGTTCTGTTCCCGTACTTCGGAGGCTTTATCGGCCTGGTGCGTGACGGTGCGGATTTCCAGCACGTAGACAAGGTTATGGAAAAGTTCGGCTGGCCTATGGGCCCGGCGTACCTGCTTGACGTTGTCGGCATGGATACTGGCAAGCACGCTGGTGCCGTTATGGCTGATGGCTTCCCGGATCGTATGAAGCACGAAGGCACAACGGCTATTGACGTTATGTTCGATAACAACCGTTACGGCCAGAAAAATGAAAAAGGCTTCTACAAGTACGAGCTCGATCGCAAGGGCAAGCAGCAGAAGGTTGTAGATGAAGAGACCTACAAGCTGCTCGAGCCGGTTGTTCAGGGTAAGAACGATTTCAGTGACGAAGACATCATCGCTCGCATGATGATCCCTCTGTGCATGGAAACTGTTCGCTGCCTGGAAGACGGCATTGTTGAAGACCCGGCTGATGCCGATATGGGTCTGATCTTCGGTATCGGCTTCCCGCCGTTTCGTGGTGGTGCCCTGCGTTATATCGATGATATGGGCGCAGACACGTTCGTAGAACTGGCAGACAAGTTTGCAGATCTGGGTCCTTTGTACCACCCGACCGAGAAGCTGCGTGAAATGGCCAAAACTGGCGAAAAGTTCTTTGGTTAACCCTGAACGAGATTTCCGAACGGAGAAAGATCTATGAGCCTTAATCCGAGAGACGTTGTCGTCGTCGATTGCGTGCGGACTCCGATGGGCCGTGCCAAAAACGGTTGTTTCCGCCACGTGCGCGCGGAGACCCTGTCGGCTACGCTGATCGATGCACTGTTCGATCGCAACCCGAAGCTCGACCCGAAAGAAGTTGAAGATGTGATCTGGGGCTGTGTAAACCAGACTAAAGAGCAGGGCTTTAACGTGGCTCGGCAGATTTCTCTGCTGACCCGTATCCCTCATGAGTCTGCAGCCCAGACTGTCAACCGTCTGTGTGGTTCCGCCATGAGCGCAATCCATACGGCGGCTCAGGCCATCATGACCGGCAACGGTGATGTGTTCATGGTAGGCGGTGTAGAGCACATGGGGCATGTCCCCATGACGGAAGGTTTCGACCATAACCCGGCTGCTTCTAAATACACTGCCAAGGCATCGAACATGATGGGCCTGACAGCAGAAATGCTGGCGAAGATGCACGGTATTACCCGTGAGCAGCAGGATGCGTTCGCGGCGCGTTCACACCGCTTGGCACAAGAAGCGACGTTGGAAGGCCGTTTCAAGAACGAAATCGTGCCAATTGAAGGTCACGATGAAAATGGCTTTAAAACGCTGATTGAGCACGATGAGACCATTCGCCCGGACACCACGGTGGAGTCCCTAGGCAAGCTTAAGCCAGCCTTTGATCCAAAGAACGGCACCGTGACTGCAGGTACTTCCTCGCAGTTGACTGACGGTGCTTCGGCTATGGTGTTGATGTCTGCAGAGCGGGCAGAAGCACTGGGTCTGAAGCCCATCGCGAAGATTCGCAGCATGGCGGTAGCTGGCTGTGATCCCGCGATCATGGGTTATGGCCCTGTGCCGGCCACCAAAAAGGCGCTGAAGCGTGCAGGCCTAAAAGTTGAAGATATCGACTTCTGGGAACTGAACGAAGCGTTTGCTGGCCAGTCTCTGCCGGTACTGAAAGACCTGAAATTGCAGGGTGTAATGGAAGAGAAGGTTAACCTGAACGGCGGTGCGATTGCCCTTGGCCATCCGCTGGGTTGTTCTGGTGCGCGTATCTCCACCACTTTGTTGAACGTAATGCTGGCCAAAAACGGTAAGCTTGGTGTTTCCACCATGTGCATCGGCATGGGTCAGGGCATTGCGACTGTCTGGGAGCGTCTGTGATCCGATAGACAGGCACAGTAACGCTTTCATTGAAGGGCTCGGCATGCGCCGGGCCTTTCTGCTTTCAGGGCGCTCTACAGGCGCTTCCTGAAATGCTGAAAAAAATATGATTGAAACAAAGAATGGGTTGTCTTGCTATTCTTGACCCTGTAAAACAGTGAGCTTATGCACAATGGCGGCTCCTATAGTTTTTCCAGCCGATTGATTTTACAGCGAGTTTACGGTCTTCTTGTTTGCCGACCGATTTATCGCCAAGGATATAGATCTCCGATATGGGTAAAAGTCTCGTAATTGTCGAGTCACCAGCGAAAGCGAAGACCATCAACAAGTACCTGGGCTCTGACTTCATTGTTAAGTCTAGCGTTGGGCATATTCGTGATCTTCCCGTCAGTGGCAGTGGATCCCAGTCTGATCCAAAAGAGCGTGCTAGGCAGGCAGCAATCACCCGCAAACTCAGTCCTGAAGACAAAGTTGTGCACAAAAGGCGCAAAGCCAAGGATCAACTGATTGCCCGGATGGGTGTTGATCCCGATCAGAATTGGAGCGCGCGCTACGAAGTCCTACCTGGAAAGGAAAAGGTCGTCAGCGAGCTCAAGCGTCTGGCCAAATCGGCTGACCATATCTATCTTGCAACGGATCTCGACCGCGAAGGGGAGGCTATTGCTTGGCATCTCCAAGAGACTATTGGCGGCGAACCGGAAAAGTATCGTCGTGTGGTGTTCAACGAGATCACCAAACGTGCGATTCAGGAAGCGTTTGAAAACCCAGGAAGTCTTGACACCAACCAAGTGAATGCCCAGCAGGCACGGCGCTTTCTTGATCGTGTTGTGGGTTACATGGTATCGCCGCTGTTATGGGCAAAAGTTGCCCGCGGGCTGTCGGCAGGTCGAGTTCAGTCGGTTGCCGTGCGCTTGATTGCAGATCGAGAGCGGGACATCCGGGTGTTTGTACCCGAAGAGTACTGGCAATTGTTTGCCGGGCTCGGTGCCAAAGCCAGTGATCAACCCGTGCCGTTTGAGGTTACCCGCTATAGTGACAAGCCTTACCGCCCTGTTAGTGAACAGCAGAGTGTCGAGCATGTAGAGCGTCTTAAATCCGGCAGCTTTAAGGTATCCAAGCGGGAAGACAAGCCAACCAAATCCCGCCCTGGGGCGCCGTTTATTACATCAACGCTGCAGCAGGCGGCGAGTAATAAAATGGGCTTCAGTGTGAAGAAGACCATGATGCTGGCCCAGCGTCTTTATGAAGCCGGCTACATTACTTATATGCGTACCGATTCGACAAACCTGAGCCAAGACGCTGTCAGTGGCTGTCGTGATTATATTCGGGAGCAATTCGGGGACCGGTACCTGCCAGAGAATCCCAAAGTTTATGGCAGCAAACAAGGTGCTCAAGAGGCGCACGAAGCTATTCGCCCCACAGAAGCCACTCGCCAGGCTTCAGCCATCAGTGGCCTCGAAAAAGATGCAGAAAAGCTATACGAGCTGATCTGGCGCCAGTTTGTGGCGTGTCAGATGTCAGAAGCTGAATTTCTCAGTACATCGATTGTGGTGTCCAACGGCGACTATGAGCTGCGTACACGCGGCCGTATTAGTAAGTTTGATGGTTTTCTCAAGGTCGCACCTCAGTCGGCCAAAAAGGAAGAAGATGTTGCTCTGCCTGACATCAAGGTAGGAGAGACCCTGAGTCTCGAAAAACTTGACCCTACCCAGCATTTTACTAAGCCGGCACCGCGTTATACAGAAGCCAGCCTGGTGAAAGAGCTTGAGAAGCAGGGCATTGGCCGTCCTTCTACCTACGCTTCGATTATCTCGACTATTCAGGATCGAGGTTATGTGCGTCTGCAGAACCGGCGGTTTTACGCTGAAAAAATGGGTGAGATTGTCACTGACCGTTTGTGTGAGTCGTTTTCCAATCTGATGGACTTCGATTTTACCGCGAAGATGGAAGGCGACTTGGATCACATTGCCGAAGGTGATGTGGACTGGAAGAAGGTTCTTAACGATTTTTATGCGCGATTCCGTAAGCAGTTGGAGTCAGCCGAGGCTGCCGATGGCGAAGGCGGCATGCGCCCGAATGATCCGACGGAAACCAGTATTCCATGCCCGACCTGCAGCCGTAATATGCAGATACGGGTAGCCAGTACCGGCGTGTTCCTTGGTTGCTCCGGCTATTCGTTACCGCCGAAAGAGCGTTGTAAAACCACCATCAACCTTGTGTCAGGCGATGAGGTTGTCAGTGCTGATGATGACGTTGAAGGCGAGGGCGAAACCCGACTGTTGCGCAAAAAGCGTCGTTGCCCAAAATGCTCTACGGCCATGGACAGTTACCTGGTGGATGAGACCCGCAAGCTGCACGTATGCGGTAACAACCCCGATTGTTCCGGTTATGAAGTAGAGGAGGGCACATTCCGTATTAAAGGTTATGATGGCCCCACCTTGGAATGTGATAAATGCGGTTCTGAGATGCAGCTTAAAACAGGCCGTTTTGGCAAGTATTTCGGTTGTATGAGCGACACCTGTAAAAACACCCGTAAGCTCTTGAAGAGTGGCGAGCCGGCACCCCCCAAAATGGATCCGGTGCCCATGCCCGAACTGCAGTGCCAAAAAGTGGAGGACACCTATGTATTGCGTGATGGTGCCTCTGGAATGTTTTTGGCGGCCAGTAAGTTTCCGAAAAATCGTGAGACCCGGCCACCTCTGGTGATGGAGATCAAACCGCACCAGAAGGAAATCGATCCGAAGCACGATTACCTGATGGAGGCCCCAGAACGTGATCCAGAGGGTAACCCTACGGTTATCCGTTACAGTCGCAAGACTAAAGAGCAGTACGTGATGTCGGAAAAAGACGGCAAGGCAACGGGCTGGTCTGCGTGGTATGTGGACGGAAAATGGCAGCCCCGGCAGAAATAGTCACGCCGGCGCCAGCATGGTAGAGAGTTAAAAAAGAGGTCAAGAGCGTTGCTCTGACCTCTTTTTTATTTACCTGATTTTTGTCGACTTATCTGAATTTTCGTAGCCTTTGGATCAGCGAAGACGTATCCCAACGCTTTCCGCCCATCTCCTGAACGTCACCGTAGAACTGATCTACCAGAGCCGTCACGGGCAGTGAGGCGTTCACCTTGCGTGCTTCATCCAGGCATATGCCCAGATCTTTGCGCATCCAATCAACGGCAAACCCGTGATCGAACTTACCATCAATCATGGTTCCTGAGCGGTTTTCCATCTGCCAGGATTGCGCAGCCCCTTTTGAAATGACATCCACAACTTTCCGCACATCTAAGCCTGCCTGCTCAGCAAAGTGCAGGGCTTCAGAGAGCCCTTGTACCAACCCAGCGATGGCAATTTGGTTAACCATTTTAGTTTTCTGACCGCTGCCTGCAGGCCCCATCAGGTTGAGGGCTCTGGCGTAGTGTTGTAGCAAGGGTTCGGCTTTGGCGTAGTCAGGCTCAGTGCCACCACACATGATGGTAAGCTGGCAGTTCTGGGCCCCTTGCTGGCCGCCCGAGACTGGGGCATCGATAAAACCCATGCCAGCTTTGCTTGAAGCTTCGTCAAGCCTCTCGGCAACGCCTGCGGACGCCGTTGTGTGGTCCACCAGAACGGCTCCAGGCTGCGCATGGGCCAGAATGCCATCGCTCCCTTCATAAACCGCAATAAGATCTTTGTCGGCGCCGACGCAGGTCATCACAAAATCAGCGCCTTTCACGGCTTCTTCAATGGTCTGGCAAGCGGTTCCCGGATACTCCTTGGCCCACTGCAGAGATTTTTCAGTTGAGCGGTTCCATACCCGCACGGCAATGCCGGCATTAGCCAAGTGACCAGCCATGGGGTACCCCATAACGCCGAGGCCAATAAAAGTTGCGGTTGTCATTATTTTCTCCTTGTAGTGCTCTGGAGTTTAACTTAGCACAGAGTTCGCGGGTTGCCGGATCGAAAGGGATATTCGCTAAATTCGTCAAAAAAAAGGCCGCTGAGTCAGCGGCCTTTTGGTTTCCTGAATTGGCAGAGATTTACTCTTTAGGGTAATCCCGTGCCGTAGGGCCGGTGTAAAGTTGGCGCGGACGGCCAATGCGGTAGTCGCCGCTGACCATCTCGTTCCAGTGGGAGAACCAGCCAATCGTCCGTGACATAGCAAAGATTACGGTAAACATGGACGTCGGAATGCCCATTGCCTTAAGGATCAGGCCGGAATAGAAATCCACGTTCGGGTAGAGCTTGCGCTTGACGAAGTATTCGTCTTCCAGAGCGATCTGCTCAAGACGCTGGGCGATTCTTAGGAGTGGATCATTTTCCAGCCCAAGTTCACTCAACACTTCATGTGCAGTTTCGGCCATGACTTTCGCGCGCGGATCGAAGTTTTTGTATACCCGGTGACCAAAGCCCATCAGGCGGAAAGGATCGTCTTTGTCCTTGGCCTTGGCAATGAACGTATCAATGTTGGACTCGTCGCCGATTTCCGCGAGCATGTCTAGAACGGCTTCGTTGGCGCCCCCGTGAGCCGGGCCCCAGAGGGCTGCAATGCCGGAAGCAATGCAGGCGTAGGGGTTGGCGCCAGAAGAGCCTGCCAGCCGCACGGTGGAGGTCGATGCGTTCTGTTCGTGATCAGCATGCAAAATGAAGATCTTATCCATGGCTTTGGCCAGGATCGGGTTTGGCTTGTATGTCTCGCAGGGCACGCCAAACATCATCTGCAGGAAGTTTTCAGAATAGGACAGATCATTCCTTGGATACACAAACGGCTGGCCAATGCTGTACTTGTAACACCAAGCTGCAATGGTCGGCATCTTCGCTATCAGGCGGTGCGCTGTGATTTCCCGCTGATGCTCGTTAGTGACATCCATCTGGTCGTGGTAAAACGCAGAAAGCGCACCAACAACACCGCACATGATGGCCATTGGATGCGCGTCCCGGCGGAAGCCGTGGAAGAAATTGCGCATCTGATCGTGCAGCATGGTGTGGTTTTTAATGGTGTCGTGAAACTGCGTATTTTCTGCGGCCGTAGGCAGTTCGCCTTTCAGCAGCAGGTAGCAGACTTCTAGGTAATCTGAGTGCTCTGCGAGCTGCTCGATCGGATAACCTCGGTGTAGGAGAACGCCGTTTTCACCATCAATGTACGTGATCGCCGACTCACAGGAGGCTGTTGATACAAACCCCGGATCGTAAGTGAAAACGCCTTGCTGTACTAGGCCTCGAACGTCGATGACGTCAGGGCCAGCGGTACCGGAATAAACCGGTAGCTCAATGGACTTGTCCCCCACCGAGAGCGTGGCTTTCCTGTCGGTCATAGTGCTCTCCTATTTATCAGCTTTAACAGCGCGAGCTGTCTTTGTTGCGCGAGAAGGCGCGTATTATCGCAAAACTGGCGGCAAAATATAGGGCGTTGGCTTTTTTTGTCAATGAAAGAGTAAGGAAACCTCGTAAACGTGCCTTGTTGAAAATCAGGGATATCACGAATAATTCGGGCCCGGGCTAAAAAGTAAGTTTGTCAATACGCCTAATAGCTGGCTCGGTTACGGTTTGCATGGAGCTTTGGCGTGGGTTGCGCGTTTGTAATTATACGGGCGCCTCCTTATAATCAGTAGCCCGGAATCGGGGATTCACCTATATGGATGTTTGTGCGTAGCAAGCTACCAAGTTGGTGTCCGCCCTTCTGAACCAATCGTCTGTCGATATCGTATTGTACATTCGATCTTTACATACCAACTAACCGCCACCGGCTCGCCGGTTCTGCGGTACAAAAGAGAGTGTGAGAGCGCTGTGAATAGCAAACGACCAGTAAATCTCGATCTCGGCAAGTTTCATTTTCCGCTGCCAGCCATTACGTCCATATTGCATCGCATCAGCGGCATCATCATTTTTGTTGGTGTTGCGTTCATGCTTTACGGGCTTCAGCTTTCCCTTTCCGGGGAAGAAGGCTTCAGTCAGGTCAGTGAACTGCTGAACAGCTTCCTTGCCAAGCTGATTATTTGGGGCATCTTGTCTGCTCTGCTTTTTCACCTGGTTGCAGGCATCAAGCACCTGCTCATGGACATGGGTATTGGTGAAGAGCTGAAGAGCGGGCGTATGGCCGCCAAGATCACCGTTGCAGTTTCCGTCATCCTCATTATTCTGGCAGGAGTCTGGGTATGGGCATGAACAGTGCTACCAATATAGGCCGTAACGGTGTCCAAGACTGGATAATCCAGCGGGTATCTGCCTACGTATTAGCCTTCTATACGCTGTTTTTGATCGGCTTTTTTGTGACAACCGATGTTGACTATCCGTCTTGGTCGGCTCTGTTTGGTCAAGCTTGGTTCAAAATATTTACGCTGGCAGCGCTGCTTTCCATCGGAGCTCATGCGTGGGTCGGGCTTTGGACCGTTTCTACCGACTACATCAAATCTGCAATGCAGCGCTTCCTGTTCCAGGCGGCATTCATTCTGGTGATTTTTGTGTATGTGGTCTGGGGTATTCAGATTATTTGGGGGCTTTAATCGATGTTTAATATCAAGACCATGTCGTATGACGCGATTGTTATCGGCGGCGGCGGTGCCGGTATGCGAGCGGCCCTGCAGTTGACCAAGTCGGGCGTCAAAACCGCGTGTATTACAAAAGTATTTCCTACTCGTTCGCACACGGTATCTGCCCAGGGTGGTATTACCTGTGCGATAGCAAGCGCTGATCCCAATGATGACTGGCGCTGGCACATGTATGACACCGTAAAAGGGTCTGATTATATTGCCGATCAGGACGCAGTGGAATATATGTGCTCGGTGGGGCCGCAGGCTGTTTTTGAGCTTGAGCACATGGGCCTTCCGTTCTCCCGCACCGAGCAGGGTCGCATTTATCAGCGCCCGTTTGGTGGCCAATCCAAAGGTCCGGATGATCCTACTCAGGCAGCACGTACCTGTGCTGCTGCCGACCGAACCGGTCACGCACTGTTGCACACGCTGTACCAGGCAAATCTTAAAGGTGGCACTACTTTCCTGAATGAGTGGTATGCCGTTGATCTGGTCAAGAACAGCAAAAACGAAGTTGTTGGTGTTGTGGCCATTGAAATCGAAACGGGTGAAGTGGCGTACATCAAATCCAAGGCCGCAGTTATGGCCACGGGCGGTGCAGGCCGGATTTACGCGTCGACTACGAACGCGTTGATCAACACCGGCGACGGCGTTGGCATGGCATTGCGTGCGGGTTTCCCGATGCAAGACATGGAAATGTGGCAGTTCCACCCAACGGGAATCTACGGTGCTGGTACGCTGGTAACGGAAGGTTGTCGGGGTGAGGGCGGTTACCTGATCAACTCTGAAGGCGAGCGCTTCATGGAGCGCTATGCTCCGAATTCGAAAGACCTTGCCGGCCGTGATGTTATTGCGCGCTCCATGGTTATCGAGATTCTTGAAGGTCGCGGCTGTGGCCCAGATAAGGATCACGTTTTACTGAAGCTGGATCACCTAGGTGAAGAAACACTGAACCTGCGTTTGCCGGGTATCTGTGAACTGTCCCGTACGTTTGCTCATGTGGACCCGGTAAAAGAGCCGATTCCGGTTGTACCTACGTGTCACTACATGATGGGTGGTATCCCGACAAACGTAGGTGGTCAAGCGCTGACTCAGGACGAGAACGGTAACGATCAGCCGATTCCAGGCTTGTTTGCCTGCGGCGAAGCGGCCTGTGTATCAGTACACGGCGCTAACCGACTGGGTGGTAACTCGCTGCTGGATCTGGTTGTTTTCGGTCGCTCAGCCGGCTTGCACATTGAAGAGCAGTTGCGCGGTGGCTTTGATACAGACGATGCCACCGATGAAGATATCAAACGCGCAATGGCTCGTTTGGATCGCTTGAACAGTGCATCTGAAGGTGAAAGCGTAGCCGAGGTTCGCAAGGAACTTCAGAGCTGCATGCAACTTTACTTCGGCGTATTCCGTGACGGCAAGAGCATGGAAGAAGGCCTGAAGAAGCTTGAATCAATCGGTGAGCGTGTTCGCAACACCAAGCTGGCTGATACCAGCAATGCGTTCAATACCGCGCGCATTGAGGCGCTGGAGTTGGATAACCTTTTTGAGGTGGCCCAGGCTACAGCGATTGCGGCCCATGAGCGTAAAGAGAGCCGCGGTGCGCACGCCCGTAACGATTATACCGAGCGTGATGATGAGAATTGGCTCAAGCACTCTCTCTACTTCCCGCTGGACAAACGTATTGGCAAGCGTGACGTGAACTTCTCGCCGAAGATTGTCGATACCTTCCAGCCGAAAATCCGGACTTACTAAGGGGGACGTACACTATGTTGGTAAGCCTTTACCGTTACAACCCGGAAACTGACAGCGTCCCTTACATGCAGGACGTGGATGTTGAGCTTCCGGCTGGCAAGGATCTGATGGTTCTTGACGTGCTCAACCTCATCAAAGAGAAAGATGAGTCTATGGCCTATCGCCGCTCATGCCGTGAAGGCGTTTGCGGTTCAGACGGCATGAATATGAACGGCAAGAATGGCCTGGCCTGTATTACGCCTATGTCTCAGGTTGTCAAAAAAGACAAGCTGGTGCTGCGCCCACTGCCAGGTCTACCGGTTATCCGCGATCTGGTCGTTGATATGAGCCTGTTCTACAAGCAGTACGAAAAAGTAATGCCGTACTTGATTAACGATCAGCCCGTGCCGGCTATAGAGCGTTTGCAGTCACCAGAGGAGCGCGAAAAGCTGGATGGTTTGTACGAGTGTATTCTCTGTGCATGCTGTTCAACGGCCTGCCCATCGTTCTGGTGGAACCCGGACAAGTTTATTGGCCCGGCAGGCCTGCTGCAGGCATATCGCTTTTTGGCTGACAGCCGGGATACGGCTCAGGCGGAGCGTTTAGCCGATCTGGATGATGCGTTCAGCGTGTTCCGCTGCAGGGGCATCATGAACTGTGTTAGCGTTTGCCCAAAAGGCCTTAACCCCACAAAGGCAATTGGCAACATACGGAATCTTCTGTTGCACCGAGCTACGTAAGTAGCAGAGTTGTAATCAGGCGCTATACTGGTCTGAACAGGTTGGAACCCCGGAAGGCCTCGCAGAAATGTGGGGCCTTCAACCAAAGGCTTATAGTCAAAGGTCTTACCCGGGTGCACACTACGCAGGCCGTGGCGGGAACTTACCTTGTTTTCTTACGGCGTTGCTGAATATAAAAATCATTGGGGAACGGAAAATATCCGTGTTGAGTGTGGTGGCCACAGTCGATCCCGTAAAAACCCGTATTGACTGATAGTTACCGCTGGCCGACCATACTTGGCACCCCCGCACCAGCCCAAGGTGAGCTATTCAAAATGCAAGAAAGCATCATGGAGCAGTTATGGCAGACTTCCCACTTGCAGGGTGGAAATCTGACCTATGTTGAACAGCTTTTTGAAACCTACCTGACAGACCCCAATGCCGTTCCGGAAGAGTGGCGGAGCTATTTTGACAGGCTTCCCAGCGTTGATGGCTATCAAGGCCGCGACGTTAATCATTCTTCGATCCGTGAACAGTTTAAACACATATCCCGTAATCAGCGTTTTTTCGCGAATGGCGGCGTGCCTGTCAGTGCAACGTCAGATGCTGATAAAAAACAGATTCGCGTTCTCCAGCTAATCAATGGCTATCGCTTCCGCGGTCATCAGGAAGCCAAACTTGATCCTCTCGGTGTATGGCAGCGTCCGAAAGTAGAGGATCTCGATCCGGCTTTTCATGAGCTGTCTGAGTCCGATCGTGACTTGGAATTCCAGACTGGTTCTCTGAGCTTCGGCTCTGAAACCATGAAGCTCGGAGATATTGTCGACGGGCTGCGCCAGACATACTGTGGCAGCATCGGCGCCGAATATATGCACATAGTTGATACCCGCATTAAACGCTGGTTTCAGCAGCGCATGGAGCCTGTTCGCTCCGAGCCGGGTTATGAGGCCAGTACCCGTAAGCATATTCTGGAGCGCTTAACGGCGGCTGAAGGCCTAGAAAAATATCTTGGCTCCCGTTATCCGGGCGCAAAGCGTTTTGGCCTTGAGGGTGGCGAAAGCCTCATCCCCTGCATGGACGAGCTGATCCAGCGTGCAGGTCATTATGGTGCCAAGGAAATCGTACTGGGCATGGCACACCGTGGTCGCCTGAACGTTTTGGTGAACACGCTCGGCAAAAATCTGAAAGAACTGTTTGATGAGTTCGAAGGTAAAACGCTCGCAGCCTCTGGCACCGGTGATGTGAAATACCATCAGGGTTTCTCCTCCAACGTACTGACGGATGGCGGCGAAATTCACCTGGCGCTAGCCTTTAACCCGTCTCACCTCGAGATTGTATCTCCGGTGGTTGAGGGTTCGGTACGTGCACGCCAGACCCGCCGTGAGGACACCAAAGGCAATCAGGTGGTTCCCGTCATCATGCATGGCGATGCTGCGTTTGCCGGCCAGGGTGTGGTGATGGAAACCTTCCAGATGTCCCAGACCCGAAGCTTCGGTGTGGGTGGTACCATCCACATTGTTATCAATAACCAGGTTGGCTTCACAACCAGTAAGCAGGAAGATGCGCGCTCCACGGAATACTGTACCGACGTTGCGAAAATGGTTCAGGCGCCGATTCTTCACGTGAATGCAGACGATCCCGAAGCGGTGGTCTTTGTTACGCAGATGGCCATGGACTATCGCAATGAGTTCAATAACGACGTTGTGATTGATTTAGTGTGCTATCGCCGCCGCGGGCACAACGAAGCCGATGAGCCTGCTGCAACCCAGCCGATGATGTATGAAAAAATCCGTAAGCTGAAAACGACCCGCACCATTTATGCAGAGAAGTTGATCGCCGCAGGTGTTGTGACCGAAGACGAAGTTAAGCAGATGGAAAATGACTACCGTGACGCGCTTGATAATGGCGAGCACGTGGTCAAGTCTCTTGTAAAAGAGCCCAACAAAGATCTCTATGTTGACTGGGCACCCTATCTTGGCCATGAATGGACTGCCAAGTGTAAGTCCAGTGTGCCACTGAAGACCGTCCAAAAGCTGGGCAAAAAGCTGACGCAAGTACCCGAAGGGTTCAGCATTCAGCGCCAGGTTTCCAAAATTGTCACTGATCGCGAAAAAATGACTGCCGGTGCACTGCCCATTAACTGGGGTTACGGCGAGATCATGGCGTATGCGACCTTGTTGAATGAGGGCCATCCAATCCGGCTAACGGGTCAGGATGTGAGTCGTGGAACCTTCTCTCACCGTCACGCAGTTCTGCACAACCAAAAAGACGGCTCCAGGCATATTGCGCTTGCAGAGCTTTCCGACAAACAGCCGAAGTTTGAAATTTACGACTCGCTGCTTTCTGAAGAAGCGGTGATGGCGTTCGAATACGGCTATGCAACCACCACGCCGGACACTTTGGTGGTCTGGGAAGCTCAGTTTGGCGACTTCGCAAACGGAGCTCAGGTTGTCATCGACCAGTTCCTCACCAGTGGCGAGCTCAAGTGGGGGCGCCTATGCGGGCTCACCCTGCTATTGCCGCACGGGTATGAAGGGCAGGGGCCTGAGCACAGTTCTGCGCGCCTTGAGCGGTTCCTCCAGCTCTCTGCACAGCACAACATTCAGGTATGCGTGCCAACAACGCCTTCTCAGGTCTTCCACATGTTGCGTCGACAGGTGAAACGCCCACTGCGTAAGCCTCTGATCGCGATTACGCCCAAGAGCCTTTTGCGTCACAAGGAAGCAACGTCGAACCTTGATGACCTGACGTCGGGCACCTTCCAGACTGTGCTTCCCGAAAAAGAAGCGCCCGATGTGAAGAAGGTTACTCGGGTTGTTCTTTGCAGCGGTAAGGTTTACTACGACCTGCTGGAAAAGAAGAAGACCGAAGAGCGTGATGACGTTGCCATCGTACGTATTGAGCAGCTTTACCCGTTCCCCAATGAAGATTTGGACGAAACTCTGGCTCAGTATCCTAAGCTTAAGCATGTTGTATGGTGTCAGGAAGAGCCAATGAACCAGGGTGCCTGGTATTGCAGTCAGCATCACATGCGCAATGCGCTGCAGCGCCTGAGCCCCAAGCTGAATCTTCAGTACGCCGGCCGTGATGCCTCCGCCGCCCCGGCAGCTGGACATATGTCGGTACACATTGAAGAGCAGAAAAAACTTGTTAACGACGCGTTTGACATCTGACGAGCTACCGAACTAAGGAACTGTAATGTCTACTGAGATTAAAGCCCCCGTTTTCCCGGAGTCGGTCGCAGAAGGTACCGTCGCGACCTGGCATAAACAGCCTGGCGAAGCCTGTTCACGTGACGACCTGATTGTCGATATCGAAACCGATAAAGTGGTTCTTGAAGTTGTTGCGCCGGCTGACGGCGTCATTGAAGACATCCTCAAAGGTGAAGGCGACACCGTGGGAAGTGGTGAAGTTATCGGTAAATTCAAAGAAGGTGCTGTGGGTGATTCCGGCTCCGCCGATAGCAAAGACAGCAAAGCCGATGCCGATGCCGATACCGACAAGGGCGAGGCCAAACCTGAGCAGAATGAGGATTCTGGCGACGCGATTCTTAGCCCGGCAGCACGCAAGCTGGCCGATGAGAACGACGTTGATCCGAGTGCAGTGAAAGGCACCGGAAAAGACGGTCGCGTCACGAAAGAAGACGTTCAGAGCCATGTGGATAAAGCCAAGTCCTCAGGTGGCTCCCCGAAGGCGGCGCCAGCAGCCATGCCTGAGGTGAATGTTGCTGCGGGCGAGCGCCCGGAAAAGCGAGTCCCCATGACTCGCCTGCGGGCCAGCATCGCCAAGCGACTGGTTAATGCACAGCAAACTGCCGCCATGCTGACGACCTTTAATGAGGTCGACATGGGCCCCATCATGGAGCTGCGCAAGCAATACCAAGAGAGCTTTGTGAAGCGTCACGATATCAAGCTGGGCTTTATGTCGTTCTTTGCCAAAGCCGCAACCGAAGCGCTGAAGCGTTTCCCCGCGGTTAACGCTTCTATCGACAGCAACGATATGGTGTATCACGGCTACCAGGATATCGGTGTCGCAGTGTCCACCGAACGAGGCTTGGTGGTTCCGGTCATTCGCGATGTGGATGCGTTGAGTTTGGCAGACATCGAGAAACAGATTGTTGAGTACGGCACCAAAGCAAAAGGTGGCAAACTTTCAATTGAAGATATGACCGGTGGTACCTTTACTATTACCAACGGTGGTATTTTTGGATCGCTTATCTCTACACCGATCCTTAACCCGCCGCAAACAGCTATTCTGGGTATGCACAAAATCCAGGAACGCCCGATGGCGGTAAATGGCAAGGTGGAGATTCGTCCGATGATGTACCTTGCGCTGTCCTATGACCACCGCATGGTCGATGGCAAGGAGGCGGTGCAGTTCCTTGTGACCATCAAGGAAATGCTCGAGGACCCGGCGCGTATTCTGCTGGACGTGTGAGCTGACACTTAACGAATCGGAAAACAGGATTAACTATGTCTGATAAGTACGACGTAATCGTCATTGGCTCTGGCCCGGGTGGCTATGTTGCCGCCATAAAAGCTGCTCAGCTTGGCCTCAAAACCGCATGTGTCGAGTCGTGGACTTCCATCGATGGTAAAAGCCAGGTGCTTGGTGGTACTTGCTTGAACGTGGGCTGTATTCCATCCAAAGCATTGCTGGAAATTTCTCACAAGTTTGAGGAAGCGAGCCACGACTATGAGATGCAGGGCATCATCGCCAAGGATGTCAAAATCGACATCGCTAAAATGATGGAGCGCAAGAGTGGCATTGTTAAACAGCTGACCGGTGGTATTGCCGGATTGTTTAAAGCTAACGGCGTAACTTCTATTTATGGTCACGGCAAGCTACTGGCGAACCGCCAGGTTGAAGTCACCGATAAAGACGGTAAGACAAAGACCTACGAAGCCGATAACGTAATCATCGCCAGCGGTTCCAAGCCTATCGAGATTCCCCCCGCGCCCATGACGGAAGGGTATATTTTTGATTCGGAAGGCGCATTGGAATTTGATGAAGTTCCCAAGCGTCTTGGTGTTATCGGTGCCGGTGTTATCGGCCTTGAGTTGGGCAGCGTATGGGCGCGGCTGGGCTCCGAAGTGACGGTACTTGAAGCTCAGGACACCTTCCTGCCGGCAGTGGATCAACAGATTGCCAAAGATGCTCTGAAGCACTTCCGTAAGCAGGGCCTGGATATCGTAATGGGCGGCCGTGTAACCGGCGCAGAGGTCAAGCGCAAGCTGGTCAACGTGAGCTACGAAGACAGCAAGGGCAAACAGGAACTAAAAGTCGACAAGTTGATTGTTGCGGTTGGCCGCCGGCCATACACCGACAATCTACTGGCAGCGGATTCTGGCGTTAACCTGGATGAGCGTGGTTTTATCTTCGTTGATGACCAGTGCAAAACCGAGGCGCCGGGCGTCTGGGCCGTTGGCGACGTGGTACGTGGCCCGATGCTGGCGCACAAAGCTTCGGAAGAGGGCGTTATGGTTGCGGAGCGTATTGCCGGCCAGAAACCCCAAGTGAACTATGACTGCATTCCTAATGTTATCTACACATCGCCAGAAGTGGCCTGGGTAGGTAAAACCGAAGAGCAGCTCAAGAAAGAAGGTGAGGCTTATAAGGTTGGCACCTTCCCGTTTGCGGCTAACGGCCGCGCGATGGCGGCAAACTCCGCCTCTGGCATGGTGAAAATTATTGCCGACGAGAAGACTGACCGAATTCTTGGCTTCCACGTTGTAGGCCCACAAGCATCAGAAACCGTTGCTCAGGGTGTTATTGCCATGGAATTTGGCTCCAGTGCAGAAGATCTGGCGCTGACCTGTTTTGCACACCCAACTCTGTCCGAGTCTGTGCACGAGGCAGCACTGGCCGTTAACGGTGGCGCGATTCATATCGCGAACCGTCGCAAAAAGAAGTAACGCAAACCAGGAAGCAGGGGCGCCCGTGATGGCGCCCCTTTACCATAAAAACAGCTGATTTCCGGTTGCGATCATGGCGAGCTAAGGTGTGACCCCCTGCTCGCCGAGCCGAATTCGCAGTAAAGATTCCCCTTATGTGGAGTCGCGGGTTCACTTTCCGTACGTGGTTATCCTCCATCAAAAAGTGGGACACTAACTATGAATTTGCACGAATATCAGGGCAAACAGCTTTTCGCTGAATATGGCTTGCCTGTATCACAAGGCATTGCCTGCGACACCGCCGATGAAGCAGTCGCAGCTGCAGAAAAAATTGGCGGCGATAGCTGGGTTGTTAAGGCTCAGGTTCACGCTGGTGGTCGCGGTAAAGCCGGCGGTGTAAAGCTGGTTAAGAGCACCGACGACATCCGCGCATTCGCGGAACAGTGGTTGGGTAAGAAGCTGGTTACCTTCCAAACCGACGAGCACGGCCAGCCGGTCAGCAAAATTCTAGTTGAATCTCTGACGGATATCGATCAGGAACTGTATCTGGGCGCGGTTGTCGACCGTGGCTCTCGCCGTATCGTATTCATGGCGTCCACCGAAGGTGGTGTTGAAATTGAAACGGTTGCGGAAGAAACTCCAGAGAAAATCCTGAGAGCCGAAATTGATCCGTTGGTAGGCGCACAGCCATACCAAGGTCGCGATTTGGCGTTTCAACTTGGCCTGGAAGGCAAGCAGATTGGTCAGTTCGCCAAGATCTTCATGGGCCTGGCGAAACTGTTTGAAGACTATGATCTGGCGCTGATGGAAATCAACCCGCTGGTTATCACTCCGGCCGGCGATCTGCACTGCCTAGATGCCAAGATCGGTGTCGACGGCAACGCTCTGTACCGTCAGAAGAAGCTGCAGGAAATGCGCGATCCTTCACAAGAAGATGCTCGTGAAGCGGAAGCCGCAGCCTGGGAACTGAACTATGTTGCGCTTGAAGGCAACATCGGCTGCATGGTGAACGGTGCTGGCCTGGCCATGGGTACCATGGACATCATCAAGCTTTCCGGTGGCCGCCCGGCCAACTTCTTGGACGTTGGCGGCGGTGCGACCAAAGAGCGCGTATCCGAAGCGTTCAAGATCATTTTGTCTGACGACAACGTACAGGCCGTTCTGGTGAACATCTTTGGTGGTATCGTTCGTTGCGACATGATCGCCGAGGGCATCATTGGTGCGGTTAAGGAAGTGGGCGTCAAGGTTCCCGTGGTTGTGCGCCTCGAAGGCAACAACGCTGAGAAGGGCATCAAGGTACTCGCCGAAAGTGGCCTGAACATTATCGCTGCCACAAGTCTGGCGAATGCTGCAGAGCAAGTCGTTAAAGCCGCAGGGGGTAAATAATGAGCATCCTGATCAATAAAGACACCAAGGTTATCTGCCAAGGTTTCACCGGCGCACAGGGTACATTCCACTCTGAGCAGGCTATCGAATACGGCACCAAAATGGTTGGTGGCGTTAGCCCTGGTAAAGGCGGTACCGAGCATCTTGGCCTGCCGGTGTTCAACACCGTACGTGAAGCTGTAGAAAAGACCGGTGCTCAGGCAACCGTTATCTATGTTCCGGCTCCATTTTGTAAAGATGCCATCATTGAAGCAGCGGATGCCGGCCTTGAGCTAATCGTATGCATCACTGAAGGTATTCCGACCATCGACATGCTGTACGCCAAAGAATACGTTGATCGTAAAGGCGTTCGCATGATCGGGCCTAACTGCCCAGGTGTTATCACCCCGGGTGAGTGCAAGATTGGCATCATGCCAGGCCACATTCACAAGCCAGGCAAGGTCGGTATTGTGTCTCGTTCGGGCACCCTGACTTACGAAGCGGTCAAGCAGACCACAGATTTTGGCTTCGGTCAGTCTACCTGTGTGGGCATCGGTGGCGACCCGATTCCGGGTTCCAGCTTCATCGATATTCTCCAGCTTCTGCAGGACGATCCGCAAACAGAAGCCATCGTAATGATTGGTGAAATTGGTGGTACCGCTGAAGAAGAAGCGGCTGCATTTATTAAAGAGAACGTTACTAAGCCTGTGGTTTCCTACATTGCCGGTGTTACAGCACCTCCAGGCAAGCGTATGGGCCACGCCGGTGCGATTATCTCCGGTGGTAAGGGCACAGCCGACGAAAAGTTTGCTGCTCTGAACGACGCTGGTGTGAAAACCGTGCGCAGTTTGGCTGAAATTGGCAAGGCTCTGAAGGAAGTAACCGGCTGGTAAGTTGGTTTCTTCCAAAAAAACCCCCGTTCTGTTCTGCAGAGCGGGGGTTTTTTATTTATAATGCCAGGTCGTCTGATCTACTATGGACGAATCCCATTCAAAAGAAGGAGTTTGTGCTTTGAGTTCAGTAGATTCCCAGCAACGGGTTTTGTCCGGTATGCGTCCGACCGGCAAGCTTCACCTTGGTCATTACCATGGTGTGCTAAAAAACTGGGTGAAACTCCAGCACGAATTTGAGTGCTTCTTCTTTATCGCCGATTGGCATGCCCTGACGACCCAGTACGATGACCCTTCCGGTATCGAGCAAAGCGTCTCGGATATGGTAATTGATTGGCTGGCGGCAGGGGTTAATCCCGGCTCGTCCACCATGTTTATCCAGTCGCAGGTGCCCGAGCATGCGGAGTTACACCTGCTGCTGTCCATGATTACGCCACTGGGCTGGTTGGAACGTATTCCCACCTATAAGGATCAGCAGGAAAAGTTGCGGGAAAAAGACTTGGCGACCTATGGATTTCTGGGCTATCCGCTGCTGCAAACCGCCGACATACTTATGTATCGCGCGGGCAAAGTACCGGTGGGTGCGGACCAAGTATCCCACGTTGAGTTTACCCGTGAAATTGCCCGCCGATTCAATCATATCTACGGACGCGAAACGGGGTTTGAAGAGCAGGCGGAGTCGGCCATCGTCAAGATGGGCAAGAAAAACGCCAAACTTTATCGCACTCTCAAAAAGCGATATCAGGAAGGGGGCGATCTGGAGGCTTTGGATACCGCTCGCGCCTTGCTCATGGAACAACAAAACATTTCTCTTGGCGATCGCGAGCGCCTGTACGGGTTTATTGAAGGCGGCGGTAAGGTTATTTTGCCAGAGCCCCAGCCATTGCTGACGCCGGAATCCAAGATGCCAGGACTGGACGGGCAGAAAATGTCCAAGTCCTATAACAACTACATTGGTCTGCGGGAAGAGCCAGACAGCGTGGCACAGAAAGTCCGTACCATGCAGACTGACCCCCAGCGGGTTCGGCGCACAGACCCGGGCGAGCCGGAGAAATGCCCGGTGTGGGGCTTGCACAAAGTGTATTCTGATGAGGCAACAAAAGAGTGGGTTCAGGTGGGCTGCCGCAGCGCTGGTATTGGCTGCCTCGAGTGCAAGGCGCCGTTGATTGAATCCATTATTGAAGAGCAGCGGCCATTGCGTGAGCGAGCTAAAGAATACGAAGGCAACCCGGATCTTGTGCAGTCGATTCTGCAAGAAGGGCGTGAGCATGCCCGTGATGCAGCCCGCGATACACTTGAAGAAGTCCGTGCAGCCATGGGCCTGAGCTATCGCTAAGCCCAAACCACCGCCACTGGCACGGGTATCCGGAAAGCCGCTGATTGATCTTCCCAGCGACTTGTATATCCCGCCGGATGCCCTTGCGGTGTTTCTTGAGGCCTTTGAAGGCCCTCTTGATCTTTTGCTTTACCTTATTCGACGCCAGAATATGGACATTCTGGATATAGACGTAAGCGACATCACCCGGCAGTACATGGATTACATTGGAGCCGTTGAAGCTATGCGCTTTGATCTGGCTGCAGAATACCTAGTGATGGCGGCTACGTTGGCAGAAATCAAATCTCGTATGCTACTGCCGAGGCAAGAGAGCGATGAAGAAGAAGAGGTGGATCCAAGAGCAGAGCTGATTCGCCGGCTGCAACAATATGAGCGCTTCAAGCAGGCCGCAGAAGATATTGATGCGTTGCCTCGGATGGAGCGAGACACTTTGCCTGTATCTGCTGCTCTGCCGCAGCTAGCGTCAAATCAGCCCCATCCGGATGTCGATCTGCAGGATATGCTGCTTGCGCTTCAGGGTGTACTGAAGCGGGCTGACCTTTTTGTCAGCCATCATGTTGAAAAAGAAAGGTTGTCCACCCGGGAACGGATGTCAGCCATTCTGTCGGTATTGCAGGGTGATCAGTTTGTTGCCTTTCAGAGCTTGTTTACCGAAGAAGAAGGGCGGCTTGGGGTAGTGGTCACGTTTTTGGCAACGCTGGAACTGGTAAAAGAGCAGTTGATTGAATTAGTGCAGACAGATGTCCTAGGCTCGATTCACGTGCGCGCGCGGGCAGCCCGATAGAACACTCCGCACTGTAAATACGTAGAGTTATCATGAACGAAGAGCACCTTTCGAGAATTCAGGCTATTACCGAAGCAGCGTTGCTTGCGGCGGGAAGACCCCTCACTCTTGATCAGCTTCGGGAACTGTTTGCCGAGGATGATCGCCCAGCCCGGCAGGTTATGGAGCATGTAATGATGCTTCTTGGCAAAGCGTGTGAGGGGCGTGGATTCGAGCTGCGTAAAGTGGCCAGTGGTTATCGCCTGCAGGTTCGAGAGGAGTTTGCTCCCTGGGTCAGCCGTCTGTTTGAGGAAAAGCCTCAGAGGTATTCCCGGGCTCTGCTGGAAACCCTTGCTTTGATTGCCTACCGACAGCCCATAACCCGCGGCGAAATCGAAGACGTTCGGGGTGTTACGGTAAGCAGCAATATCATTCGCACATTACTTGAGCGAGAGTGGGTAAGTGTCGTGGGGCATCGGGATGTTCCCGGCAGGCCTGCTATGTATGCGACAACCCGGCAGTTTCTCGACTATTTCAATCTTTCTGGTCTGGGTCAGTTGCCGCCGTTATCCGAGATCCGGGATTTGGACGAAATAGGCCGGGAAATCGAAAAGAACATTCAGGCCAAGATTAAGTTTGACTCCGCACCGGCAGAGCCTGTGGACGATAGCCCGCCAGACCAGACAATTCACTGATACCATTCGGGTATCAGTCAGCGACTAAGGATTATTTTCATGGCGTCAGAACGCCCCGGAAAAAAGGTAAAACCGGCCGCAGATACGGCCACTAACGAAGGCCCGGAGCGAATTCAGAAACTCCTCGCCCGTGCTGGTATTGGCTCACGCCGGGAAATTGAAGGCTGGATGGACTCAGGGCGCCTTACGGTAAATGGCGATCCTGCGGCACCGGGCCAGAAGGCAACGGTGGATGATCGTTTTGAGCTGGGTGGAAAGCGCCTAGACGTTGCCGGGGCGGCTGTTACGGTGCGCCGGGTTCTGATCTATAACAAGCCCGAAGGTGAGCTATCCACCCGTAAAGATCCCGAGGGTCGACCAACCGTCTTCGACCGCCTGCCAAGGCTTAGGGATACCCGTTGGATCTCGATCGGCCGGCTGGACATCAACACCACAGGGCTTGTGCTTTTCACAACCGATGGTGAGCTGGCCAACCGCCTGATGCACCCGTCTAGTCAAATTGACCGTGAATACGCTGTCAGGGTATTTGGCGAGGTTGATGACGCCATGATTGCGCGCCTGATGGCGGGCGTGCTGCTTGAAGACGGTATGGCCAAGTTCAGCGACCTCAGCCCGGCGGGCGGTAGCGGAATAAACCGCTGGTTCCACGTTACGCTTCTGGAAGGTCGTAACCGTGAGGTTCGGCGTTTGTGGGAGTCTCAAGGGGTACGCGTAAGCCGCTTGAAGCGAGTACGTTATGGGCCGATTTTCCTACCTAGCAGGTTGACACTCGGTAAGTGGGAAGAGTTAGATCAAAAGGCAGTGGATACCCTTAGTTCAACGGTCGGCCTCGAATCAGTTGATATACCGCAGAAAACCCCGGACGAAAAGGCTGCATATGAGCGGCAGAGAAGAAAAAGCCCAGGGAGTGGCGGCAGAAAAGCTGGGAGCCGACGCTGGGATGTGAGTGATACCAAGCCTGCACGCAGCGGTGGCTCTGATAAATCCCGTGGTGGCTCTGACAAACCTCGCGATGGTGCCGGCAAGCCAAAAAAAGGGGCGCCTAGCAGACCCCGCAAGGCTCATTCCGACAAGTAAGGCGCAGAAAGGTTAGAAAGCGGATAGCCTGAGTGCAATTTGGGGCAGGCTATTCAGCCAATACTTGCAAACACCTTAGTGCAGTTCCTGCCTTGGTCTTTCGCTCTGTAAAGCGCCTCGTCAGCGCGGGTTATCCACTGATTTGCGACTTCTTCTGCCAAGTGCCGGGCGACGCCGCAGCTGATGGTTACGGACAGTTCAGTGCCGCCGCAGTCGACTCTAATGCTGGCAACAGCGTTGCGTACCCGGTCGGCTACATCTCGTGCTTCCTGCTCGCCTGTATGGGGGAGCAAAACTGCAAACTCTTCTCCGCCAAACCGGTAAACGCTGTCGGAGTTTCTGATCGCGCGTTCGATAGCCTCCGCGGTCAGCCGCAACAGATGATCACCCACCACATGCCCGTGTTGGTCGTTCACCGCTTTGAAATGATCCAAGTCGCAAAGAATCAGCGAATATTCCTCCCCATGGCGGTCTGAAAGTAGGCTTGCCCGCTGGAGGTGCTCATCGAGTGCGCGCTTATTAGGGATAGAGGTCAGTGCATCGGTCAGTGCCGCTTGTTCAATGGTAATAAACTGGCAGGCGTTGCGTAGCGGGCAAATGGCTGCGCTGATGAGCATTTCAATGCCCTGTAGCTCATCGTCTGAAAATTTGTGCCGACGATTCAGTGTCAGGGTGCCGTAGCACACGCCTTCAAGGTTGAGCCGGTATTCACAGCGGTGGGGCCCGCCCATCCCGGTCACGTATACGAAATCCCGTTGTGCGATCTGATGACGATAGCTCAGGGAATCAAACGGAATAATGCTGGCCATTTCTTCCGCCAGAATGCCGAGCTGGGTTTCCAGCGAAAGGCTAGTGGAAAGGCGGCGCGTAAGCTTTGTAAGGGGGTCGGGAGCGTTTGACCACCCTTGGTAGGCCTGCCGCAAGGCTGCCAGATCTTTTAGCTGAGTGGTGCTTCGCTTTATCGATGGTATGTTTTTCACTACGGCTCACTCGCTGGCAGAATTTATCAATGCTTTGCGAATGCGATGCATTTTTCGTGCCTGTCATATTTATATCGATATAGGTCAAACTATTAGGAGTGCATGCTGATGTAGTTTGATAGAGGTTTTAGGTGACTTTGGGTCGAACGTCAAGAAAACGGCAAGCTTCTTCCGGCGGATACGCACACTGGCATAAAATGCCCGTTTAAGGGGGTGGGGATGAAGAGCCCCTGTGGTAAGCTCTCGGGCTTATATCCGCACCAATATTCAGACGTGAGCAGCATTTTGTATGACGTTTCAGGCCCCAGAAAGTCTTTCCGAACAAATTGCCCAGCATTTGGGCCAGCGGATTGTTACGCGGGAACTGAAGCCTGGAAGTCGCATTCAGGAGCTTAAGGTTTCGGGTGATCTCAACGTTAGCAGGGGCTCTGTCCGTGAAGCCTTGCTAATTCTCGAGCGTAGGCACTTGGTTGAGATTTTCCCCCGCCGGGGTGCTGTCGTTTCAAGCTTGACTGTGGCCAGTGTTAACAGTCTCTATGACATTTACATCGATTTGCTCTGCATGCTCGGGCGCAAAGTTATCGAGCGCTGGAGCGGTGACGAACTGGGCGGTGTCATGAGGCGAGTCCGGGAAGTTGAGGCCGTTATTCAGGCGATGAATTCAACCGGGCCAGATGCTGCTGAGAAAGTGATCGATGCGGGCTTCGGGGTAATGCGTTATGCCTACGAGCTGGTAGAGAATCCGTTTCTTGAAGAAACCCTGGAAAACTTCAGGCCAGCAATCAGTCGTACCTATTTTGTTGCTCTTGAGAATTTTCGTGAAGGCATTGGGCAGACTGCGATATTCTTCCAGCGCCTTGGCGAGGCCGCACTGAGTGGCGACGCCGAGCGTTTGCAATCCGCAATACAGGCTTTCGGTGAACATCAGCGCCAGCAGATATTGAGCATTCTCAGGGAGGAGGAGAGCGCGTGACATGCGCCTGAAGTCCATCAAACTTGCCGGGTTCAAATCTTTTGTCGACCCGACAACGGTTCCATTCCCCACCAATATGACGGCGGTGGTTGGCCCCAATGGTTGCGGTAAGTCCAACATCATCGATGCTGTCCGCTGGGTGATGGGGGAGAGCTCCGCCAAGTACCTGCGCGGCGAATCCATGACCGATGTTATTTTCAATGGTTCCACCGCCCGCAAGCCGGTGGGCCAGGCGACTATCGAGCTGATATTTGATAACACCGATGGGTCTGCACCGGGAGAATTCGTCCGCTTTAACGAAATATCAGTGCGCCGCCGAGTTTCCCGCGAAGGCCAGTCTGAGTACTTCCTCAACGGTTCCAAGTGCCGTCGCCGAGATATTACTGACCTGTTTCTGGGCACAGGTCTCGGCCCCCGAAGCTACGCCATTATCGAACAGGGCATGATTTCACGGCTGATCGAGTCTAAGCCAGAAGAGCTGCGAGTTTACATTGAAGAGGCAGCCGGCATATCGAAATACAAGGAGCGTCGTCGGGAAACGGAAAACCGAATGCGTCGCACCCAGGAAAACCTTGAGCGACTTACGGATGTACGTGAAGAACTGGGTCGCCAGTTGCAGCATCTTGAGCGTCAGGCGGCGGCTGCGGAAAAATACAAATCTTACAAACACGACGAGCGCCAGAAAAAAGCAGAACTAACGGTGCTGCGCTGGCGGGCTCTGGATAACGATCTACAAACGTGGCGCGACAGAATCCGTGACACGGAACTGGAGCTTGAGAAACAGCTTACCGGCCGCATCAGCCTTGAAACGTCCCTCGAATCCCTGCGCGATAGCCATCAGGAACGTACGGAACATTTTAACCGTGCCCAGGCCCGCTATTACGAAGCCGGCGCAGATATAGCCCGTATTGAGCAGAGCCTTAAGCATCAGCGCGAACGCAGTCGGCAGACCGCTGCGGAGTTGGACCAGGCCATGGCCAATCAGCGGGAGCTCGCGCGGGAACTGAGCCAAGACGAAGACAAGTTGGCCACGATCCGCGAAGAGTTAGACATGATTGAGCCGGAGCAGGAAGCTCTGGCTATCCGTTCTGATAAATCCGGAGAGAAACTGCAGCAGGCGGAAGACGCAATGAACGAGTGGCAGCAGCGCTGGGAAGAGTTTAGCTCACGCTCTGCTGACGCTCGCCGTGAGGCGGAACTTGCACAATCTCGAATCCGCTCCCTAGAAGAAGCTATAGAGCAGCTGTTGACGCGCCAGCGAAAGCTTCACGATGAGCAAGCACAGCTTGATGGACAGGTTGATCGCGTCGGGCTTGAGGCGTTCCTGGAGCAGCAAGAAGCGCTGGAATTACAGCGAGAAGAAGCGGCGGAACGTATTGACGCAGTACAGGACGAGCTCCACGATGCCCGCCATAGCCAGCGAAATACCGAACAGGGCCTGGCCGCCGCTCGACAGCGAGGGCAAAGCCTGCAAGCCGCATTGGAATCCCAGCAGTCTTTACTTGATGAGCAAATGGGCGGGCAAGATGACACGTTACAGACATGGCTTGCGGAGCATGAACTAGGCAATTTGCCCCGGATTGCGGGCAAACTTCACATAGACGATGGCTGGGAGTTTGCGCTGGAACAGATCATTGGGCGATTCAGTCAGGGCTTGTTGCTGCCCGATATCGATTCGTTGTCCCAGGCTTTACAGGGCGCTCCGAAAGGCCTTGCGGTTATTCAGCCCGGCTCTGGCGGCGGGGCGCCTGCTCAGGGTTTGGCAGCGAAAGTTAATGGAATGCCGTCTGTAAATGCCATGTTGGTGGGTATCGATACTGCGGAAACCCTTGGTGGTGCCTTGTCGCAGCGGGCTAAGCTTGCGGAAGGCCGCAGTATTATCACCCGTGAAGGTGTTTGGGTGGCTCGTGACTGGGTGCTGATGCCAGATTCTGATGCCGGTCAGATTGGTGTTATTGAGCGGCAGAAAAAAGTTGACGAGCTAGCAAGCCACTTGGCGCAAGCTGAGCAGGCCCTGGAGGAAGTGAGTGCGCGTTATGAGGCCCTGCAGGAGCGTACTGAAAGGGCGGAAGCTGCAAGGGATGACGCCCAGGCGCGGCTGAGCGAAACAGACCGTGAGCTTAGCCTAGTGGTCTCTAAAGTTAGTGGGCTACGCGCCCGTGCCGAACAGATCGATGCACGCCTCGCACGCATTCACGCGGAAGTGTCTGATGTAGCCCTGAACCTGGAAAGCCAGCAGGAAAACCTCGGCATTGCCCGTGAAGAATGGCAACAGGCGCTGGCCCTGACGGAAGATAGCGACGACGAAAAAGAGCGCCTGCTTGAGCAGCGTGACCTGCTTCGGGAAAAGCTGGATGACCTGCGACAGGAAGCCCGCCACGACCGAGATCATGCCCATCAGCTGCAATTACAACTGCAAACGCTCAGCAGTCAACGGGATGGTTTGGGCCAGACCATCGACCGAATGCAAATGCAGAAAGAGCGTCTGGAGGAGCGCCTGGAAATGCTCAGGGAGTCCTGGGAAAGTGCCGAAGAGCCCATGGAAGACCTGCAGATGCAGCTTGAAGGGCTGCTGGATCGCCGGCTTGCCGAGGAAGAAAAGCTTGGTGTAGCGCGTGATGCACTGGAAGAAATTGATCGCGAAGTGCGGGAAAAAGAGCAGGGCAGAAGCGGTACAGATCACCGAATTCAGGACGTCCGCTCTAAGCTGGAAAAGCTGAAGATGGAGTCCCAAGCACTGGAGATCCGCTCAGGAAATTATATCGAGCAGTTAGAGGAGCTGGATGTAAAGCTTCAGGACATACTGTCGCAGTTGCCCGAGAAGGCAAACCAAGACGAATGGGCAGCAGAACTTGACCGAGTCGGCAGCCGTATTCAGCGCCTTGGGGCGATCAACCTAGCGGCGATTGACGAGTACCAGGTTCAGAGCGAACGCAAAACCTATCTCGACAGCCAACATGACGACTTAACCGAAGCGCTGGAAATTCTAGATACCGCCATCCGAAAAATCGATCGAGAAACCCGCCAGCGCTTCAAGGAAACCTTTGATCAAGTAAATGGAGGCCTTCAAGCTCTGTTTCCAAAAGTATTTGGCGGCGGCAACGCCTATCTGGCACTCACCGGCGAAGACCTTCTAGAGACGGGTGTGACAATCATGGCGCGCCCGCCAGGCAAGAAAAACAGTACAATTCATCTGCTTTCGGGTGGCGAAAAAGCATTAACTGCCATTGCCTTGGTGTTCTCCATTTTCCAACTCAACCCCGCGCCTTTCTGTATGCTGGATGAAGTTGATGCGCCCTTGGACGATGCAAACGTTGGCCGCTATGCCAATCTGGTCAAGGAAATGTCGAACCAGGTTCAGTTTATCTACATAACCCACAACAAGATTGCCATGGAAATGGCCGATCAACTTATGGGTGTTACCATGCACGAACCAGGTTGCTCCCGCCTGGTCACCGTGGATGTAGAGGAGGCGGTTGCACTGGTGGAAGCCTGAAAAACGGCCTGACCAAAATTCCGACAACAATGACAAAAAGGCCATGTGACATGGCTTTGCGTTGTATTCATTACGCGCTTTTTTTAAAGTAGCAGCCAGAGCACTTTATTCGCTCCCGGATCCGATCTGCAAACAGGACAGCAGCACTATGTCACTTAGGGAATGGTTAATTGCCATCGGCACCCTGGTTATCATCGGCATCGTTATTGATGGTTTAAGGCGCATGCGCCGCGCCCGGAAGGAATCTATTGCGATTTCTTCCGGCATGGGCGCCGATAACCTGAAAGCATCTCCGCTGGATGAATATCATAACCCCGAGCTACCGAGCGGGGGCGCGAGGGCTATTTCAAACGATACGCTTGAGAAGCGGGGATACGTGCGACGTGAAAAATCATCGCGCTCCAAAGTTACGCAACAAAAGCCGACACGGCCCGTTCGTGAAACTCTGCGGGACAATACCTCTTCGCCTGCAGAGAATCCTGCGCACGCAGAGCCCGCGCAGGATAAAAACGAAGAGTGGGCACACGAAAGCAGTGAAGCATCTGGCTTTTCGTCCATAGAGCAAGAAGATACGGCTCGCCGCGAGCCTAAAAGCCCTGACCCCGCGCTGCCTTTGGCTGGAGCTAACCGTCCGGAAGCTCGCGAGGTTATCGTGATTAACGTGCTAGCGCCTCAGGGGAAGGATTTCAGCGGAACGGCTTTGCAGAAGTTGTTTGAAGCGTGCGGCTTGGTTCATGGCGATATGGATATTTATCACCGCCATGAGGCAGAAGATACCATCAGCCCAGTGCAGTTCAGCGTAGCGAATGCGGTGGAGCCGGGAACCTTCACGCCTAACAACGTAGCTGCCATGACGACGCCAGGCATCAGCTTTTTCATGAGTATGCCGGGGCCAACCAGTGCGTTGCAGGCCTTTAATTTTATGCTTGAAACCGCCCAGTGCGTTGTTCGTAATCTTGGTGGCGATCTTAAAGATGAGCGTCGCAGCGTGATGACCGCGCAGACAATTGAGCACTGTCGGCAACGCATCCGCGAGTATGAACGCAAGCAGCGGTCGCCACGTCACTGAGCCGGCCGGGGTCAGAACGAAACGAACAATGCCCGGATAACTCCGGGCATTTTTTTGATAGCCAAGAGCACGAATTTATGATCAAGCCTTCACCGGATGATATCAAGCGGGTAGAGGAACTGCGGTCGGCCCTTGATGAGCATAATTACCGGTATTACGTGCTGGACGATCCCGGTATTCCGGATGCGGAATATGACCGCTTATTCCGAGAATTGCAGAAGCTTGAGACCGACAACCCGGAGTTGGCATCGGATGATTCGCCAACCAAGCGGGTAGGGAGCAAAACTGAGACCAGCTTTGAAGAGGTAGTCCACCGCTTGCCCATGCTGTCCCTGGATAACGCATTCAGCGAAGACGAGCTGCGCGACTTTGATCGCCGGGTAAGAGAGAGGCTCGGCGGTGATAACGACGTTGAGTACGTGTGTGAGCCGAAGCTGGATGGGCTGGCTGTCAGTCTGCATTATGAGCAAGGTTCCCTTATTCGAGCGGCGACCCGTGGTGATGGTTATGCCGGGGAGGATATCACGGCAAATATCCGCACCGTCCCATCGGTTCCGCTGCGGTTACGAGGCAGCGGTATTCCGGATCTGGTGGAGGTTCGCGGAGAGGTCTATATGCCGAAAGCCGGATTCGAGGCGCTAAATAGCCGGCTGACAGATCAGGGCGAAAAAACCTTCGTAAACCCCCGGAACGCAGCTGCCGGCAGCCTGCGCCAGAAAAAATCCAAGATCACCGCAAAGCGGCCTCTGGAAATGTGCGCCTATAGCGTCGCGGTTATCGACGAAAGCCAGTTGCCGGATACGCAATGGGAGAGCCTCCAGCAAGTCCAACGCTGGGGGTTCCGGATTAACCCTGAAATGCGCAAGGCCCAGGGTGCTAGCGAATGCCTCTCGGCTTATGAAGAATTGATGCACAAGCGCGATGCACTGCCGTATGAGATTGATGGCATCGTGTTCAAAGTAAACCGGTTGGATTATCAGAAATCACTTGGGTTTGTGTCTCGTGCACCGCGCTGGGCAATTGCTCAAAAATTTCCCGCTCAAGAAGAACTCACGGTTATTGAAGACGTGGAGTTTCAAGTGGGGCGCACGGGAGCCGTTACACCCGTTGCGCGGCTCAAGCCGGTGTTTGTGGGTGGAGTAACGGTGAGCAATGCCACGCTCCATAACATGGATGAGATTCGCCGTCTCGACGTGCATATCGGCGACACGGTATTTATCCGCAGGGCCGGCGACGTTATCCCGAAAGTCGTGAAGGTGGTTACCCAAAAGCGGCCAGACAACGCAAAAACGGTAGAACTACCGAAACAGTGTCCGGTTTGCGACTCCGATGTTATTCAGATAGAAGGCGAAGTGGTTGCCCGTTGTTCCGGCGGCCTGTTTTGTCCGGCCCAGCGAAAAGAAGCGATTCGCCACTATGCCTCGAGAAAAGCATTGGATATCGAGGGCTTAGGTGATAAGTGGATTGATATTCTGGTTGATCAAGGCATGGTGAAAACCGTTGCGGACATCTATCACCTGACCACTAAGGATTTAACCCGTCTTGACCGCATGGGTGAAAAGTCGGCCAGTAACCTGGTCGCGGCCATTGATGGCGCCCGACAACCAGTGCTTTGGCGCTTTCTCTATGCGCTGGGTGTTCGCGAAGTGGGTGAGGCAACGGCAAAATCCCTCGCATCGCATTTCGGAACCTTAGAGGCTGTGGCAGAGGCAGATGAGGAATCACTCATAGCTGTACAGGACGTTGGGCCGATCGTTGCTGGCCATATTCGTCGTTTTTTCGAACAACCCCATAACTGTGAAACCCTCGACGCCCTGCGTGAAGCCGGCGTGAAGTGGCAGGAAGAGGAGGTTACCGCTAGCGCGAAGCCGCTTCAGGGCCAGACCTGGGTGCTTACAGGCACTTTGTCAGAACTAACACGGGATGAAGCCCGAGAAAAGCTGGAAGCGCTCGGGGCAAAAGTAGCGGGTAGCGTTTCGAAGAAAACAGCCTGTGTTGTGGCGGGTGAGGCCGCCGGGTCCAAGTTGGTGAAGGCAGAGCAGCTCGGCGTGCAGGTGCTTGATGAAACAGGTTTGCTGGATATGTTGAAGAAGCATGAGCAGTTGTAAGCACTCGCGTCACAGTTTGCAGGAATCCAAGCCCGCGGGACTGTGGCCGGCCGGTGAATCTGAGAACTCGCGCAGATACCCCGTTTCCGAAACTGGCTAACATGGTGTTGTTCTGTAACGGTGTGTAAATCGCTGGCTCGAACCCGCGTGCACGCACTGCCATAACAACAACGTTTTGAAACGGATTTTTCCATGCGCGCCGAGTTGTTTCCCCGCACTGTCATCTCCATGCAGGTTGCTGCTGTATTGCTGCTTGTCGTTACTGCCTCAGGCTGTAAAACCGAGAAAGATCCGGATCAGCCAACCATTCTGGGCATTCCACCGACGACTGCCTATTTGGGTGTGGAGTATTACTACAACTTTGGTGCATACGGCGGCGAAGACATACTCGACTACACGCTGACGAATACCCCTTCCTGGCTGGCCCTTGAAGATACCAGCAACAAAGCCCGGCAAGGCATTATCATGCGCGGTGTGCCTGGCCTCACGGGTGGTGCCCGCGGCGATGCCGATCTCGGTAAGCTAACAGGTATTAATTTGGTGAGCACCGATGGCCAAATGGCAGGTGCCCAGCCGTTCGATATTGAAGTGAAATACAATGCCCTGTCACTTGAAGCAGAAACGTTTACAGAAGGTGTCTCTCCGACCATTCCGGACACCCGTCGGGAGCGTTGTGAATTGCCGGATTTGGAGACGAAAGGGGAGCACAGCTTTACCATTAATACATACGATGACAATGGTGATGTCTCCGGTACCCGCGATCTTACCCTGCCTACCCGGCCGGTTTTCGCAAAAGTGATACTGGATCGGCCCTCAGTAACCCGAGTAGCCGTAGCGTTCGAACTAACATCAGATTACGACGCCTCTAGCTGCGATCCGGGGATTACAGGCCCTCATCAACGCTGCGATCACAGCCAGGCAAACGCTGGTGATGCCATTCCTGGTCAGGATATCGTGGCTCTTGGTAGCGCCAGTGACCCACTGTTGGAAGATCTTCCCTATTTGACCTATGAAGCCGATAACACCGGAGTCTATACGGGAGGTGTTATCACATTCGAGCCTGGAATTACCGAGTGCTATATTCGACTTGAAGTGGTTGATGACAGCTTTCCCGAGCCTACAGAGTCGGCACGTCTGGATCTGACGGAAGTACGTTCTGGCCTTGCAGGGCTGGGAGAAACCAATGGCGGCGTGCGTACCACACTGGTGATTGATGATAACGAGCCGACGGTAAGCCTGGAAACCATGCATGGTGGAACACGGGATACGCTGAATGTTGGTGGCTCCCGGACATACGTTGCGCGCCTGACTGGTGAGCGCGACGGAACAATCCGAGCCAAGCTGGGGCATTCGGAAGATTCCTCAGCCCGGCTCGGTACTGAGTTCAGTACAACCCTGCCGAATGATGAGCTCGAGTTTTTGGAGGGTACCGATGAGGTTAGATTTACGGTGAATATTGCTGATTCTGCCTCCTATTCTAACCTTGGCCCAGACGATCGTTTTATTCTGCTAAGCTTGAATTCGGTCTTTCAACTTGGCCGAGAAAACTACGCCCGGGCGGCGAGCGAGAGCATGCTCCGGGTTAGTATCAATGAGCTTACGTCTCCGTTGATTACAAACCCCGGCGGTGATTTTGTCGCAACCGATATGGCCGTGGGACATGCCGGCAGAATGTTTGTAGCCGGGTACGATAGCGCGGATAACGACAGGGTTCTGGTGCGACTATTCGATCAAAAGGGTGACTTGCTTCAGGGGCTTGAGGTATCGGCACCGGGAGACCAGTTGTCCGCGCCGGAGCCGGTGATCAGCTTGGCCAAGCGCCAAGTAACAAAGAACAACATCAAGAGCGACCGCTTTGAGCTTGTGGTGGCTTACAGCACAGATGCCGAAGCAAACGGCACGACAGGGCTGGGCGGCAAGGATGTTGTCAGTTCATTGTACTGGTACGACGAAACAAGTAACGCGGGTGAGTATGTTGAAACCTGGACGACTCGCACGGGCACTGCAGGCGACGATGTGGTTCGCTGGGCAGGCATCAACTCTGCAAGTGGTTTTGTTGTGATTGCCGGCGAGACTGATGGCGAATGGCCAGAACAAAAATCTGCAGGGGGGGTTGACAGTTTTCTGCAGCGTATAGATTCACTGGCTGATGGAAACGGTTTTATTGCAGAGTTGGCCTGGACGCGCCAGGCCGGATCTTCCGCAAATGACGAGGTTGCGGGTGGAGATGCCGAAGGTATAAGCCCGCTATTATTTGGGTCTGCCCAGGGCGCCGTTAACGGTGAGTCTTCATTGGGAGGGCAGGACGCGTATTTTTACGCCACGGCATCTGGAGACGGTAGCCTCACCGTAAATCAGCGCGGCACCGGTGCAGATGAGCATGTTACCAGCGGTGTAGTGGAAGGAAGCACCTTGTGGTTACTGGGCAACGGTAGTAATAAATACACGGTTACGCAGGTAGAAGAGGAAAACGAAGAGGAAGAGGGCAGCTTGAGCCTGACGAGCACGCCTATCTCTAGCGAAAGCGGTTTTGTACTCGGCTACACCATCGGCGGCGACGTTGTCCGGGCGTTCAATCTGAATGATGAAGGGGATGCGTCCACAGAGCAGTTCGCTGCACTAACCGGATTTTCCGGTGACTTGGTCGCTGCAGGCCTTACCGATGGCGACTTCACCGGCTCTGCCAGTACCAGCGGCAGCAGCTCCGCAATAATCGCTCGAATGTCACTGGTGCCCGAAGCGGAGCCAGACGAAGAAAGTGACGTATTCCGAAACCGGTGGCGCTACCAGCTCAATGCTGGTGACTCAGAGATCACACGACTCGCTAACTACCGGGATGACGAAATTGTAGCGCTGACACGCCAGGGTTCAAAGTGGGTGATATTGCTGTTCAGCCCCGAGGGTGTGTTGCTGACCCCTTAGTTGCTGACATCCTAAACACTGCCTTGCTGGCCATCGGCGCTGGCATACAACCGTAAATAGTCCGTGCTGGTGACGACACCCACGGGCTCATTATGAGAGTCCACAACTAGCGCGGCATTGAGCCGGTGCGCCAGCATCAGCCTAGCAAGCTGGTGAGCATCGGTTTCAGGAGAGGCCGTCAGAAATGCCGGTAACTCTATGTGAATCAGGCTCTGGCTCATGGCATCGCCTTGGTGCTCGTGAAGCCAGGCCAGAAGCCACTGTTGCGCTACGAGCCCGGCAACATGAGTGTCTGCGGTAACAACCAAGTGATTTGCGCCTTGCTCGGACATGGTGGTGATTGCTTCTGCGACAGTTGCGGAGGCGGGTAAGGTGTAAACTGCAGGGGTGAAAATAGAGGAGATCGGTAGATAAGGCCGCTGTTCCTTGCGTTCGCCGGCGGCGGCCGCTCCGTACTCTTCCAACGCGCGATGCCGGCCGGATTGCGCCGCTAGCTGAAACTCAGCATCCGTTGCTTCGCCACGCTCAGGGTTGATCGGTTGGCTCTCTGCCAGCTCGCTGACATTGCCCACGCGACGCCCCCGGAGTACGTCCGGTAATCTTGTCCCTATTGGACGGCCTGGTTCGCTAACAAAAATAGACACCTGTCTTACCCTCTGGAAAACAAACCTTTCATACAGCGTATCGGCGGGTGAGTGCAGATCATTAACAGTGATTGATTACGAAGACGCCACCTTTAGTTGTCGCATGCGCGCGGTCGCCAGCCTTTTTGCTAGGGATATCGGCAGGGCGCTAGGTTGCCCCGTTAACTGGTCCGCTACAAATTCCGCGAGCAGAGGCGCATAGGTGAGGCCCTTACTACCCATACCAGTCAAAAGATAAAGCCCTTCCACTTCTTGCCCCTCTATATCACAAAGCGGCCCGGCTACGGGCTGATAGTCATGGGTTGTGCAACGAAACCCAACGCGCCCCGCAAGCTGCCCCGGAAGATCCCCGGCGGCCATATCTTCTGAGAGGATGTTTGGCACCATTGATGAAAGCTCCCGGATATTCTCTCGGTGGCTCTCAGTTGTGGGGGCAGGCTCATTGCTGTGAAGATCAAACGTAGCGCCGATAACGGCTAGCCGTTCGCCCTGGAGGCCGTGGGCAGGGTTGAGATAGCGTGCGCCGCAAATCACAGCCTGAGGGCTGTTGATCAGGGGTTCAGGTAAGTGAGTGACCTGCCCACGAATAGCCTTGAAGCGGAAACTACCCGAGCCCGGGATCAATTGTGGGGTCAGGTGCCCGGCGCAGATAACCACTTGATCTGCGCGAATGTCCGGGTTGTCCGGGTCGGTTCCGGAAATATGCCATTCGCCCTCAGACGGCTCGATTTTCTCAACCGAGTAAGTGAGCACCTTGCGAATGCCCGAATGCTTCGCAAGGGATTTACAAAGTTTGCCGGGCTCCAGCCAACCGCAACCGGGAAACCATAAGCCACCGCTCATGAGGCTGGTGCCTGTAAGCGCTTCAGCTTCCTGCCGGGTGACCGGGTGCAGAAGGTCTTCGGGGTATTGGTTACGCTCAATAAACCGACGCTGGCGAGACTGTTCAGTGTCACTCCAAGCCAGTTGAATCAGGCCGGTTGGGTGCCAGTACTGGTCCCGATACGGGGCGTAATACCGCTGGCTGAACGTTAGTGAAGAGAGGGCGAGTTCGGTTTGATGGTTAAACTCCACGCCGAGTTTTACGTACATGGCGCCCTGAAGATTGCCGGATGCGGCTGATGCGGGTTCATCTGCAGCATCTATTAGCGTAACGACATAGCCTCTGCGGGCAAGGTTGTTCGCGAGCAGGCACCCGGCAATGCCAGCCCCAATTAAAGCCACGGAGGGCACCGGCGCTTTAGACGCACCTGGCTTGCTGTGTTGGCAGACCTCGCTAATAGCAGGTTTTTGCCAGGTTTCAGGGGCTATAGCTGGCTCAAAACCGTTCAGTACCCAAGCATCGGCCTTAAAGCTCAGTGTGTTCCAGGCGTCGTGCATGTCACCAAAGAACAGTGTCAGGCGAACCCGGCCTCCGGCCAAAACAATGCGGTGGGTGCCTCGAACCAGTGGTGGGTAACTGGCAACCAGTTCCTCAGCTAGTTCCCCGAGCTCTGGCCACACCAAAAGCGCTTTTTTGAGATCCTGCGAGGTCAGCGGAAAACGTTCAGAGGCGACGAAATGAAGTGTCGCTGCGTGGGATGGGCCCCAGGCTAGCCAAGCTTGCCATGTGGCAAGAAAGCTTAGGCCTGAACCAAACCCGGCCTCTGCAACCACGAAAGAGCCTGCTTCAGAAACACAGGAGAAACGCGCGGGCAGATTGTTGTGTTCAATAAACGCGCAACGAAATTCTTCCAGCCCTTTCTTGCAGCTGAAATAGCCATCCCCGAATTGCTTGGATTCGGGAACGCCGTGGTGCCAGCTTATCTCCGCCGGCTCTATTGCTGGCGGAACAGTGGGGAGAGTCATTCTAGGTGCTCCGCCGTGTTCTTCTATTCCAGCAGGGTGACGCTTTCGATGATCACAGGGTTCACCGGCACGTCGGCCATGCCCCGAACACGAGCAGTTTTTACTTTAGCAATGGTATCCACCACGCCCATCCCTGCGGTTACCTTAGCGAAGACCGTGTAGCCTGCTCCGCGAACCCCGGCGTTCAAAAAATCGTTGTTTGCTACGTTGATGAAAAATTGGGACGTTGCAGAATCTGGGGCGTTGGTTCGTGCCATGGACACCGTACCACGGAGATTGGGCATGGTTGGTGAGGCTTCATTCTGGATGGGTGTGCGGGTTTCCTTGCGTGTCATCTCCTTAGTAAAACCACCGCCCTGAACCATAAAACCCGGAATAACCCGGTGATAAATTGTGCCGTCAAAAAAACCATCGCGGGCATATTGCAGGAAGTTCTCAACGGTTTTCGGGGCCACATCAGGGCGAAGTTGCAGTTCGATGGCACCTTCGCTGGTGAGGATCCGGACTTTAGGCAATTCGGCTTTTACGCTATCGGCGTCAGTTTGCGCGTGTGCTTGAAGTGCTAAAAGGGATAAGCCGAGAAACATAACTACGACGTGGATCACATTACTCAAGGGTTTTACCAAATTTGTCATTACCTGGCTCTCAGTCGGTTAGCGGCAGATGGTTTTCCTGCAATAATTACATAGACTCAATTGTTCTCCGATCTTAACAGATTTGATTCACAGTTCGGGAAACACGCTTGCGCAGAATTGGCCGTTATCAACTAACCTTTTCTGGGAGCCATTGCGTAGAAAATTACTCACCGGGCCGGGTTGTACGGTAATCACTGTGAGAAAGGGGAGAGGCTAGTGAGATTCCGTAAAGGGTTTGAGGAAAAGTCACGGCTTGGGCGGCTGCTGGTCAATCGTGGTTATTTGTCCGAGGGGCAGGTAAAAGAAGGCCTCAAGCTACAGCGTGAGAGCGGGAAACGCCTGGGTGAAGTGCTCATTACGGCTGGCTGGATAACCGAGAGAGAGCTCGGTCGGGTGTTGAAGCACCAATCCCGTTATCGTAGCGCGGCAGCAATGGTCACCATGGTAGCTCTGCCGTTTCAGCCGCTGGTTTCGTTTGCGGCGAGCAACAATGCCAGTGCAGCTCAAGCGGCAGAAGAGGGCGAGCTTTTTGATGCAACAGGAATGTCGCCGCTGACGGAAAGCGAGTTGTCGGCGGTTGCCGGGCAAGGCAATAGCTCGTTGCTTTACCAAATTGGCGTGGTTGCTGGTATGGCGGAAAACCCGGGTTCTGATGAAAGCAGCGGCCAACTAAAGCCTGATGTTATTGAGGGAATGAAACTCACGGCCAATGTGTTCGTTCCCGTGCTCAATCTGCTGGATTCAGACCTTTCAATTTCTGGCGTGCATTACCGCGAAGGGGAGCCCCGGTATGTTGTGGGTGAAGACGGCGCGATCACCATGGCCTTTCCGGAGCGCATTGAAGAGATTCGTATGGATAATATCCGGGTCAGCGGTGGCGGCAGTCCTGCTATGGGTAACGTTAGCATTACGGACATCCGCTTCCACCCTGATTCCCGAATGACGATCTACACCCGTTGATCAGGCGCTGGCGAAAACCGTGCGGCTTGATACGGTTGTTTGCTGGCCCTTGGCGCCGTATAGCTTCTGTTGACCTGAAGCTCCTCGAAAAATATCCGTAAGCCGGGTCAGTCGTTTTTGCAGGTGATTAAGAATACGCCCGTTGTTCTCGTTGAGAATATGGCACTCACGAAGCTTTGCGTCTGCTTCTTGCCAAAGGGTGTAAAGATCGTTAAGGCCGGCACTGCGAATAAAGCGTGAAGGCTCGCCACTGTCTGGCCGAAACCCCATTGCCACTAACAGATGAATTTTCTGTTTCGCGCGCTCACGGATCTCCCCGAGTACAGTATTCTTTTCCTGAGTCAGTGTGTCGAGCGTTTTGGTATCGGAACCGGAAAGACAAGACTTCTCTTTATGTAGAGTATCCGCCAGAGTTTCTAGCTGGCGGATATCCAGGGAAAGAAGATTCTTCAGATCATCAATTGCAGCCATGATTTACTCACCCGAATATGCTTTTATCCATATCAAGCATTTTCTGGGCCAGCTTTTCTGCATCAATCTTGTAGGTGCCGCTTTCGAGCGCTGAACGAATCTCTTCGATTCGATCGTCATCCATTTCAGGGTAATCCCCCAGCTTCTGTTCCAGCTGCTTAAGATTCCTAGCCTGGCTGCTCAAGTTAACGTTTTCGCCGCGCGCACTCTGGGCCTTAGCGTTGGCCTGCTCTGGAGCGGCTTGCTTGGCACTTGGGCTGTTGGCGGGCTTGTCGGCCGTGGTTCTTTGGGTGTTGACCTGGCCTTGGCCAATTCCATTTAAGTCAACTGACATATCGATACCTGCTTACGGTTGAGCCACACATGGGTGGGCTGACTCGGGTTTATATCCGCTTAACGGCACATTGCCGGCATACTTTAGGGGCAGATATATACTTTTTGTTAACATTCTGTAACGCGCCATGGGGCGCTTGAGACGGTGACGATCTGGCGGCATATTTTTGCCGGCGGAAAAGTCCTGCCATGTCGTCTGCGCGCTACATCGGCACCTCGACGTGCCCGGGCGCCGTGACGTTCGCTCTTACAGTCCTGGACGAACCAAGGTTTTCCACTAAAACTTGCTCACCAACGGACGCGTTGGCCAGGGCTTTGCCCCGGGAACGAACCGAAAAGGATCCGTTGCGGGCGGTGATGATAACATGATCTCCTCGGCTAACGGCATCTGGCGCTTCGAGCAGATCGGGGGTTAGAACTGAGCCAGTATTAACCGGCCTGCGTACAACCATGCCTTCCACCAAGTCTGCATCCGTTATTATTCCCCGTCGGCTAGCATTCACCACAACAGAGCGGCTTTTAAGCATGCTGCTGGTTATGCGTTCGCCTCGACCAAGCGGGCGGGTCGCGACCAGTGCGGGGCCGTTGATGGAAACCGTGGTTGTAACAAACATGCGCCACGGACGCTCGCCGATGCAGGCTACCTGTACCGAGGGGTGCTCGCTTTTCCACGGGTCACCGGTAAATTCGACCGCTAGAGCGGCAGAGCAGGGTGCCAGTGCAATTCTGCTGTCGATATTGCCAGTCTCGAACGTAACCTGGTAATCCCTTTCAGCCTGCGTTGCTGCAAAGGCTTCAAGAAACGACAAGGTTGCTTCGTGTATCTCGTTCGCAGTGGTTTGTGCCTGCACTGAGCTGGTTAGAGCCATGAACAAGGTCAATACTAAAAGCTGGGTGCGCATATGTCCTCGTTTGTCCTATGCTGTCAGTAATACGGCAGAATTCATTAAAAATGCCTAAGGAATACGGTGCCCTGGCCGTTAAACAGGCTGATCCGCTTGCGGGCGACGTTATTACGTCACTCTGACAATTTATTTAATAGAACAGCAAAATGCGTGCCGGTGCTATCCGGCCAGCTAGGAGAGACTGCAATGGCAGGGGTATTGGACAGTGTAAACCAGCGCACGCAGCTGGTCGGTCAGAACCGGCTTGAGCTCCTTCTTTTCCGTTTGCGCGGCCGCCAGATATACGGCATCAACGTGTTCAAAGTTAAAGAGGTGCTCCAGTGCCCCAGGCTGTCTTCCATCCCTAACAGCCGTGCAGTGGTTCGTGGCGTGGCGCACATCCGCGGCGAAACCATTCCGGTTATTGATCTGGGTATGGCTATAGGTTTGCCAGGAATTCCTCAGGAAGACTTGCCGACCAGCTTTGTGATCATTACCGAGTACAACCGAAAGACCCAGGGTTTCCTGGTAACCGGGGTAGACCGGATCATGAACATGAATTGGGAAGACATTCTGCCACCTCCGAAAGGAGCCGGTAAGGATATCTACCTTACAGCCGTTACCAAGATTGATGATAAACTGGCGGAAATCATAGACGTAGAAAAGGTTCTTTCCGAGGTTTCTCCGCTTCGGGAGGATGTTACCGATGCAATTCGGAGCAAAAGCGCGGAGCGGGTTTCGGTGCACTTGCCAGTTCTGGTGGTGGACGATTCTGCCGTTGCGCGCCGCCAGATTGAGCGCTGCCTTATAGCTATTAGCATGAATGTGGTAACCCGGAACGATGGTAAGCAGGCGCTCGAATATCTTAAGGAAATTACGGCGGACGGCTCAAAAGCAACCGACCATCTGTCCTTAATTATCTCTGATGTGGAAATGCCTGAAATGGACGGGTATACACTGGTTACCCGAATAAAAAGTGATCCCGCACTGACGGACCTCTTTGTTATGCTTCATACCTCACTGAGCGGTGTATTCAACAAGGCCATGGTCAAGAAGGTCGGGGCGGATGATTTTATGGCCAAATTCAGCCCCGATGAGCTCGCTGAGCGCATCATGGAAATTATCGACCAGAACTGAGAACCAATGAAAGCGGAAATCACCCCACAGGAATATGAAACCTTCAAATCCTTCCTGCAGGATGCGTGTGGTATTTTGCTGGGCGAAAACAAACAGTATCTTGTGAAAAGCCGGTTGCGGCGGATTTCGGAAGAGAACGATTTGAACTCTTTGGGGGAACTGCTCGGTCGCCTGAATAGACCGGGGCGGGGCAACCTGAAAGAGGTAGTAATCGATGCGATGACCACCAACGAAACCCTTTGGTTTCGCGACAATCATCCGTTTCGGATTTTGCAGGAAAAACTGCTTCCGGAGTTTGCTACACGCTCTTCCATGGCGCCTTTACGAATCTGGTCTGCGGCTTGTTCTACCGGCCAGGAGCCCTATTCGGTTGGCATGATCGTCGATGAGTTCCGACGTCAGAAGCCAGGCAAACTGCGTGATGTAAAAGTGACGGCAACAGACATCTCGAAAAGTGTACTTGAGGTGGCCCGCCGTGGTGAGTACGAGATGATCGCCATTGGGCGAGGGCTGTCTCCGGAACGGCAGAAACAGTTCTTTACGCCTTCTGAAAATGGGGGCTGGCAGATCCGGGCGCAGATCAAAAGCTTGGTTGAGTTTAAAGAGCTCAACCTGCTCGAGCGCTACATGCTCGGCAAATACGACATAGTGATGTGTCGCAATGTGCTAATCTACTTTTCTGCAGATCTCAAGAAAGACATTCTGACCCGTATTCATGCCACATTGAATCCCGGTGGTTACTTGATTCTTGGCGCCTCTGAGTCCCTAAATGGCCTACCAGATTTGTATGAAATGGTGCAGTGCCACCCCGGGATTATTTACAGGAAAAAATAAGCAATGCCCTTTAACGTTTGGGTGCTGGCAGCGGCACAAGCTCTGGCCATGTGCACAGCGCCCTTCATTGTATTTATCGGGAGTATTCAGGGAAGGCTGCTTGCGCCTGCTCCGGAGTACGCGACTCTTCCCGTGGGGCTGGTTGTTTTGGGTACGGTCCTCGCCATAAAGCCGGCTACCTGGCTAATGGAGAGGCTAGGTCGCAAGCGTGTGATGCTGCTTGGTGCATGCATGGGTATGCTGGCCGGGTGCCTAGGTGCTTTCGCGTCTTGGCTCAGTCTTTTTCCACTGCTTTGTCTAGCGGCTGTTGTCGGTGGCACCGGGCTGGCGGTGGTGCATCAGTACCGCTTTGCTGCAATGGAGTCCGTGCCCGATAACATGGCCGGCTCAGCCGCCGCACGAGTGTTGCTCGGCGGCCTGGTTGCCGCATGGCTCGGGCCTGAAATTGCCACACTTGGCAGCGGGGCAGAAGCTGCTTATCCGTTCCTTATAAGCTGGCTCGGCCTGGCGGGTGTTCAGTTTGCTGCATTGGTGATACTCAGCATTGGTTATCGGGCGCAAGCTGAGAGGGCAAGAGAAACCCATGCAGGCGGTGGCAGGCCACTGCGGGAAATCCTCGCCAATCCGCTGATCTGGGCGGCCATGAGTGCCGCTGCCATTGGCTATGCGGTGATGAGTTTTATCATGACGGCAACGCCTCTCAGCATGACCGAAATGGCGGGGCACGATCTGGATGATGCCAAGCGGGTCATTCAACTTCACATTATGGCTATGTATTTGCCATCGCTTATCAGCGGTTGGCTGACACGGGTGGTGGGCATACCTCTGATGATGGCAGTCGGGCTACTGGCCTACCTGGGGTGCATTGTACTGGCTGCCAGTGGCGTTAGTTTTCATCACTATCTATCTGCACTGTTGCTACTGGGCGTTGGCTGGAACTTTCTATTTGTGGGCGGCACAACTTTGCTACCCCGTGGCTACACAGATGCCGAACGTTTCAGGGTTCAGGGCCTTAACGACATTTTCGTGTTTGGGTCGCAAGCGACAGCCGCTTTATCGGCGGGTGTTATCCTCTCCTGGCTTGGCTGGTCCGCGCTTGTGATGATTGCCGTGCCTTTTCTGGTTATCCATGCGGTGCTGATGGTTTTTTGGTTAACACGCGGAGAAACTAAAGTCCGCGGGTCGATTTAGCCCGTAAACTGCTCAGGATCTTCTTAATATCGAAAATAGAGGGCTATCTATGGCATTTTTACGCAATCGCCTGAAGCTGTTGTTCGCTTTATCGCTAACAGTGTTAATCGCCGCCTGTACCGGTGTTCCGCAAGGCATTCAGCCTGTGAGTGGTTTGGAAGCGGATAAGTACTTGGGTACTTGGTACGAAATCGCTCGCCTGGATCATTCGTTCGAAGAAGGGCTTAGTCGGGTGAGCGCCGAATACGAGCTGCAGGATGATGGCAGTATCAAAGTCATTAACCGTGGATACGATGCAGAAGCTGGCGAATGGAGCGTTGCTGAGGGCAGGGCAGTATTCGTAGACGATAACAAAACGGGGCACCTAAAAGTCTCGTTTTTCGGCCCGTTCTATGCTTCGTACGTTATATTTGAGCTCGACAAAGACAAGTATCAGCGCTCTTATGTAACCGGCTACGACCGTGACTATCTTTGGTTCCTCTCACGCACGCCCGAGGTTAGCGAGGAAGCGATCGCCCGATTCAAGGAAACAGCCTTGAAAGCGGGCTTTGATCTTGAGGAGCTTATTTTGGTGGATCATAGCCCCGTTAAATAGGTTCCGCTCAAAAGGGTAAGTGGCCGGTCTTCACCCAGATAACGGTTTCCTGCTCCACAAAGGGGTGGTGCTGGCTCATGTGAGGGCTTCGCATCCAAGTGCCTTCAGGGTAGCGCCCATGGTCATCACAAAACTCACCTGAAAGAACGAAGATCTCTTCGCCTCCGAAATGCCTATGCGGCTGAAATTTCTCATTGGCTGGCCATTTAACAAGTGCTACATGCTCATGCTCAAATTCATGAAGCGGCATTACTTCAAGGCCACCGATTCCAGGCTGCCAATCGCAGTTTCGGGTATCAATCTGCACAGTAGCAAGATCGCATTCATTGAACTGATGCAGTTTTACCAACAGCGTGCACCCTGGATTGCTGAACGGCGTATGCCCGCTCCCGGGTGGGTTTCGCAGATAGGTACCGGCAGGGTAGTCGCCGTTTTCATCCGAAAACACGCCTTCCAGAACCAGTATTTCTTCCCCAAGAGGATGCTCGTGGCGGCTGAACGATGCGCCGGGCTCATAGCGAACAATACTGGTCGCGTGGCCTCGTTCTGCTTCTTCTCGGGCCAACGGCTTTCTGATGACTCCGCCTGACGGGCTGGGAGCCCACTCTTGTTCACGAGTGCGGACGACAACCTTGCGGTCAAAATCCATGTTGAGCATATTGTGTGCCTCTTTAATACAAGTCGAGACGTTCATTACGACGCAAAGCTGCGAGTGGATGAGCGGGTTTGCGACTACTTAATCAACATCTGAACGTCGCGGAACGCAGGGTGTTTGCAGTGCCGCATCCATTCAAACGCTACCATTTCTACAGTGACAATGCGTGCGCCGCTATGGCTGAGCCGGTCAAGTGCAACATCCCGGTCGAATTCATTCCGTGATCCCGTCGCATCTGCAACAACCCAAACCTTATAGCCTGCGTCAATCAGGCTGAGCGCAGTCTGCATCATGCATACATGAGTTTCGCAGCCGGCAATAATTATGTGTTGCCGGCCTTCAGGAAGACTATCAACCAACCCGTCGGGGCAGGCGTCGAAATGGTGTTTTGCCAATGTCTGGTGGCAAAGCTCCTTAACGGCCTCCACGTTGGGCCCCAGCTTTTCTGGTAACTGCTCGGTGGCCAGAACCGGTATATCCAAAAGCCCAGCAATTGTGGCGAGGGTTACGCACCGGCTTACCACCTCCTGGCCGTGAGTAATCGCCGGCATTAGCCTTTCTTGAACGTCTATCAGCAGCAGGGTCGATTGTTCCGATTTCATGAGCATGGCTAGCCTCCAAGCTTGGTTAACATGCTGAACAGATTAGATATACCATGGTACTAGCAACGAGAGGGGCGAGCACCATACGCATTAATATTGGCATAAACCGGAAATTTTGCCGGGATTTATCGTAAGAGAGTTGCCAAGCGCCGCCAAAACGATTAAAGTTTGCGCCCTCAAATGAGCGACGATATGGCTGATTTGAAACAGGTTATTGGAGAGGTGGCCGAGTGGCTGAAGGCGCATGCCTGGAAAGCGTGTAAACGTTAATAGCGTTTCGAGGGTTCGAATCCCTCTCTCTCCGCCAATTTAAACCCCTGATTTTATTAAAGAAATTCATGGGTTATTTTTTTTTGGGCCTAGATTGAGATTTCACTGTCCGCTACTGTCCACAATAAAACCAAGTTGTTGAGAAATTTTTGCTGCCATTTTTGGTGAGTCGTCCGGAATCCATTTAGCGTAGTGCTTTTTCACCATGCTGGTATCAGAGTGGCCCAGCTGTCTCGATATCCATTCCAAACTCACATAATTCGATACCATCTGACTAGGGTCTGTTGACGTTTCATTACATCGGCAACCATAAAAACCACAAGCCATGGCGACGCCGCTCTGATAGTTGCGTTTCAATTTGTCATAGCGCGTCGCCAGCCCACGAAAATGTTTCAAGCGTGCAAGCGCATTTTCCACCAAATGACGGTGGCGATATAACGACCAATCCATATCCGCATTACCTATGACCGAATTTGACCTTCTTGGAATCGCGGCGTTGGCACCTTTGTTTTTAATCTGTTCGCGAATCTTTCCACTGTCATAACCTTTGTCCGCTACCACGGCTTTAGCCGGCGGTAATGGTTCAATTAATTCGCTTGCCGCCGTGCTGTCATGGATCTCGCCGCCAGTCACTGTAAACTCAATCGGTAAGCCGTAACTATCGACTGCCAAATGAATTTTTGTTGTATTTCCGGCGCGACTTTTACCGATAGCTTGCGAGTCAGCACCTCTTGCGCCCGCGCTATGCTGATGAGCTTTTACATAGCTGCCATCAATAAATTCCCACTCAGTATCCGGTTCACTGACCAGATTTTTGAACAGCAACAACCATTTTCCTTTTTTATTCAATACCTTATGCGAAAACGTCAACAGCCCCTAGGGTTTCGATGTTTTTTATTGTCTGTGAAGCCGTACCCCGGGTCGTGCCATGGAAAGTGTCGAAGGCGGACGGCGTTCGCGATACGCCCCAAGTGATAGACCAAATCTGCGATCGCACGACTGTCCATATTCAACCCCCTTTCGTTATGTTTTGACAGTAGCGTTTTTAAACTATCTTGACAATATTATAGTTTCGGAACGATACTATAATCCTGCTGTATTGGTGAAGGTCATGAGGCCTTGGTAACCCTTGGGAGGATAAAATGCTGACAGCGAATAAACTAAGAGACTACATCATGAATGGCCTGACCTGCGATCATGTGGAAGTGCAGGGCGATGACGGCCAGCACTTCGAAGCGGTCATCGTGAGCCAGCAATTTGCCGGCAAAAATAAGATACAGCAGCATCAACTGGTTTATCTGGCACTCGGAGATCGGATGCGCTCGGAGATTCACGCGCTGGCTATGCGCACTTTTACGCCCCAAACCTGGGCGCGACCAGCCACCAAATAACGTCGGAGAAATCAAAAATGAACGTACAGGAAAAAATTCTCAGTCAGGTCACAACTGATAACGTCGTGCTCTACATGAAAGGCAAGCCCCAGTCTCCGCTGTGTGGTTTTTCTGATACGACTGTGCAGGTATTAAATGCCTGCGGCGTGCAGGATTTTGCTGCTGTCGATGTGCTGGCCGATCCGGAAATCCGCGATGGCATCAAGGTGTACAGCAACTGGCCGACCATTCCTCAGCTCTACATTAAGGGCGAGTTTGTCGGTGGTGCCGATATTGTGCGTGAAATGTATGAGCAAGGTGAACTGCAGAAATTGCTCCAATCAGCGCTGGCTTGATGACATTGAAACCGGTGAGGGGCGGGCTTCCAACGATGCAAAGCTTGACTGCACCAGAACCAGAACTGGCCGCATGGTTTTAACCACGTTAGCAACCTTACAGGTGGCGTTCATGCCTGGGCTCTGCAAGTCGACGGCACGATGCCGACCTATTGAGTTTCAGGTTTATCGACTTTCGCAAAAATGATGGTGGGCAATAAGCGTATGAATTGGGGTTGGTTGTTATTTTGGCGGCAGAGATCAAAGCCACTTTCTCCCCCGTTAATTGAAAATACAAGGAACTTAACCATGCAGACCACTGACCGTAATCAATCTAACGCGCCTGACGCGTCATCCCGGTCGGCTGCTAGCGCCGATAAGCTGCCCGGGATACGGCATATCATCGCCGTCGGAAGTGGCAAGGGCGGCGTCGGAAAATCCACGGTGAGTGTGAACTTGGCGCTGGCACTGCAGCAGCTTGGGGCGCGCGTCGGAATCGTAGACGCCGACATTCTTGGCCCTAGTATTCCCGGTATGCTCGGCATCGCAACCGGTGAGAAGCCAACGACGACCCAGAGTGGCAAGATGATCCCTGCGGAGGGGCATGGCCTGAAGGTAGTGTCGATGGCGATGCTCACCAACGATGACCAGCCGGCTGTTTTACGCGGGCCGATGGTAGGAAAATACCTGAAAATGTTCGTCGACGGCGTGCAATGGGGGTCGCTGGATTACCTGATTCTTGACCTTCCACCCGGCACCGGCGACGTCCAGTTGACGCTGGCACAGAGTATGCCGCTGTCGGGTGTGGTGATCGTAACGACACCACAGGCCGTGAGCCTCAAAATTGCCCGCCGAGGCTTGCGAATGTTCGAGAAGGTGCAAGTCAAGATTCTTGGGCTCGTCGAGAACATGCGCACCTTTACCTGTCCTCACTGCGGCGAGAACACGGATATTTTCCGTCACGGCGGTGGAGAACAGATGGGCCAGGAGCTTGGCGTCCCGTTTCTGGGTGCCTTACCTCTCGATGCCGATGTCGTTACCAGCGGTGATGAAGGTCGCCCGATAGTGGCACAGCAACCAGCGTCGGTCAGCGCCAAGGTGTATGCCACCATCGCCACGGCGCTTGCGGAGCAGCTCAACGAGTCGGTCACGGTGCTGAAGCCGTTTGTCTGGACGTGGGATAGCAACGAGGGGGCCCCTGACTGGGCGGAAGGTGCGGCGCAGCCTGCTGGATCGCAGAACACCCCGATCGGTTTACTGCGCCGCGATCCGCGCACGTTATCCATCCTCTGGGAGGACGGTCATCGCGACGACTTTGACGTCCGCGATCTGCGCCTGGCGTGCCACTGCGCCCTGTGTGTCGAGGAAATGAGCGGACGCAAGCTACTCGATCCAAAGACAATACGCCATGATGTGGCGCCGCGACAGATCGTGAGCATAGGTAACTACGCCATCAAATTCGATTGGAACGACGGCCATAACAGCGGGATATATACGTTTAACAACCTGCGTGCCTTGGGTGCCAGCGCTGCAGCGAGCGATGTTGAAAATGTCTGATGTCCTGCTTGCGGATCAGCCGGTCAGTATTCGCGCAGAGTCTTCGCTCGCCGACCCCGATACGTGTAAGTTCATCGTCAGCCGTAGCTTGCATCCCGGCGGCCCGTTCTTTTTTGGCAACAAAGAACGAGCCGTTGGTTCGCCGCTCGGCGAGCAACTGTTCGCACTCCCTGGCGTGGCTAACCTGCTCATTGCCGATAGCGTGGTAACCGTGTGCAAGGAGCCAGCCGCCTCGTGGTCAGGGCTGAAAGCAGATATCGGAATGGCCATCCGTACGCAACTGCGGACGGGCGTGCCGGCGATCCTGGAGATGCCTGTTGGTAACCGCACGCAAGGAAGATCCGATGCAGAGCTCGCTACGGCTGTTCAGGAACTCCTGGATAAAGAGGTCAATCGTTCAATTGCTAATCATGGTGGAAAAATTTCTATTGTGGAGGTCCGGCAAGGGAAACTGTCTATCACCATGAGCGGAGGCTGCCAGGGATGCGCTTCCTCTCAGGTAACTCTGAGGCAGGGATTCGAAGTCATGCTCAAAAGAGTCGCCCCGGAAATCGAAGAGGTTATCGATGTGACCGACCACGCAGCAGGAAAGCAACCTTTCTACCCGCGCCATAAGGAGCCCTTGTGATAAAGCGACCGCCCCAGAAAACCGCCGCTTTAGTTTCGACCCTCGACGATCTTGCGACGTTGGCAAATTATTCGCTCATGGATTCCCTCAACTGCGACCCTGACGCGACTGTAAACGGAGACGATCACGCCCCGCGACAAGTCTTCACGGGCCACTATGTTCCCGTCAATCCCACGCCAATCGAAAACCCCGAGTACGTCGCGCACAGTAAAAACCTGTTCCGCGAACTGGGCTTCGCCGACAGCATGGCGCAGTCGACTGACTTCGTTCGCGTGTTCTCCGGCGACCTTGAGAACGTTCCGGAGCCGATGCGCAAGGTTGGTTGGGCGTGTGGCTACGCACTATCCATCTACGGCACCGAATACACCCAACAGTGCCCGTTCCAAACTGGCAACGGGTACGGCGACGGTCGCGCAATGTCAGTGCTCGAGGCCGTTATCAACGGCAAACGCTGGGAAATGCAGCTAAAAGGTGGCGGCCGGACGCCATACTGCCGCGGTGCGGACGGGCGGGCCGTTCTGCGGTCTAGTGTTCGGGAGTTTCTGGCGCAGGAGCACATGCACGCGCTTGGGGTGCCAACGTCACGGTCACTGAGTTTGTACGTGTCAAAAACGGAGAAGGTCAAGCGGCCGTGGTATTCGGAGGGCTCACGCTCGACGAATCCAGACACGCTTGTATCGGAGGCAGTCGCCATCTCGACGCGGGTCGCACCTTCGTTTATTCGAGTTGGCCAACTGGAACTCTTCGGTCGCCGTGCGCGCAAGAAGGAACATCCTCAAGCGATGGAGGAGCTTGAGAAGATTGTGTTGCACTTGATTGATCGTGAGTACGGTGACGTCATCGACCAGAACCTGGCAACCACCGAAAAAGTGGTGTTGCTTGCGCGGGAGTTCCGCGGCCGACTCACATCGCTTGTGGCGAACTGGATTCGTGTCGGCTACTGCCAAGGCAACTTCAACAGTGATAACTGTGCCGCCGGCGGTTTCACACTCGACTACGGCCCCTTCGGATTCTGCGATGTATTTGATCCGCAGTACCAGCCATGGACGGGTGGCGGACATCACTTCTCGTTCCTGAACCAACCGATGGCGGCAGAACGCAATTTTCACACGTTTTGTTCGGCGTTGCGCCCGTTGCTGACGGCGAACCAGGACTGCCTGCTTGAGCTCGACGAGATTCAAAGTGACTTTCCGAAGGTGATGCAAACACAGATGGAAAAGATGTGGGCTGCCAAACTCGGACTTGCCACTTTTCACGCGGCCTTGTTCAGTGAGCTCGCAACGCTGATGGTGCAAACACCTGTTGATTACACCATGTTCTTTCGCCAGCTCTCGACGGTGCCCGACGACATTGGCCTACTCAAAAAAAGCTTTTACAAAGGCTCAGCTTTTGAAACAGACCTCGAAGGCATGGACAGGCGTTGGGCGGAGTGGCTCACAAAATGGAAAACGCTTGCCGGCATTGTCAGCACAACCGACGCAACTGCAACTGCAACTGCGCCGCGCGCTCGTGAGGAGCTCTCTCAACAGATGAAACTCGTCAACCCGAAATACAGTTTGCGGGAGTGGTTCGTTGTGCCTGCGTATCAGCAAGCAGCTGCCGGTAACTACTCTCTAGTGCGAGAACTGCAGGACGTCATGACGCAGCCATACGCCGAGCAATCGAAAGACGTAGAGGAGAAATACTATCGGCTGAAGCCGTTGGAGTTCTTCGACGTTGGCGGGTCGTCATACTATAGCTGCTCGTCATGACCCAAAAAGTAACGGAAAAGTTGATCGAAAACCACCTGAGCGCAGACGCTATGAGGCGTGACGAAAAGATCGATAGGAGCCATGGGCATGGCTGATGAGCTTAACGAAAAAAAGGCGTTTTTGACATGGGAAGAATCGGTGGTGGCCTTACAAACCGATGCTGGGCAGGGCTCCGCCCGTGCGCAACGTTTATTGGCGATGCGATACTTGCGCGGCCGTGGAGTGCCTAAAGATGAGACCATCGCTTTTTATTGGATGCAGCTCGCCGCACAACAAAATTTTGCCTTGGCACATCGCAGTCTGGGCGAGCTTTACGAAAATGGCTCGGGTATCGCGCAGGACATTACCCTGGCGGCCCATTGGTATCGTCTTGCAGCAGAGCAGGGCGATCCCATCGCTCAAAAACATTTGCAACGTTTAGCACAGCCAAACACGTGATGTAAAAAGCAGTCAATCCACCCAACAAGGCCCTATGACGACTGGCTAGGGAACCGTTGATTGTTTTAGTCAGAAATTCAACAGTCAAATATCAAAGTACCCGGAGGCAATTTTGAGCATAGTTCAGGAACACACGATAATCCCGCTGTTTCTCAGTGAAAGTGCGGTGTCCAAAGTACGTGAATTGGTCGAAGAAGAAGGCAACGAGAACCTGAAGCTTCGGGTGTTCGTAACCGGGGGCGGCTGCTCTGGATTTCAGTACGGCTTCTCGTTCGATAAGGTGCAAGATGATGAAGACGCGGTGATTCAAAAAGACGGCATGAGTCTGCTGGTCGACCCGATGAGCTATCAGTATCTTGTGGGCGCAATGGTCGATTATCAGGAGGGGCTACAAGGAGCCCAGTTTGTAGTGCAGAACCCGAACGCCAGCTCAACCTGTGGTTGCGGCAGTTCGTTCACTATCTAGTGTCTATACGGAAACCAGTGATTTCCAGCACCACCTCTGATCGTATTTTATACAGTCGTGTGGTGGTCAATCTACCATTAGCTGCAGCGGGCGGCATCTCGTTCTGGGGCCATCGTTTTGGCCATTCTGCAGACGGCCGAAGGCCGTGCCACTCATTCTGGCGTGATATGTCTCTTGTTCAGCGGCTACCAGTTCAGGTCTGAAGCAGTCGTGCCAGCAACAGCACGTTTCTCGAGACCACCGCAGACCAGACGTACGATCTGAAGTGCTCAAGTCCTTTCCAGGTGCAACGGGACAGACCATAGGCACGCTTCAGACAGGAGATGTTGCCCTTGATGCCGGCACGGAAGTGCCTGAGCTTGCGATACACCCAGGGGCTCTTGACCATCTCACTGACCTTGAGCCCCTTCTTTTTATGGGAGGCAACGTCTTTGGTGCCCAGCGCCTTGGCCGCCGCCAGGTTCTCCTGGCTGGCATAGCCGCCATCCGTGGCGACCTGGCGCGGTGGACGTCCGTAGATCGTTGTCTGCCGCTCCATCATTGGCAGGAAACGGGCGGTATCAGCAGCCGGGTTGCCTGACTCGATCACCACATCAAGCACGAGCCCACTGCGGCCAGTGGTGAGGTTCAGCTTGTGACCGAACGCGACGTCTCTGGCGCCTTTGATGATGATGTCGGTATGCGGCTCGAACAGGCTGAAGACCTTCTTATCCGCCGGCACGGTCTCGCCCTGGAATACCCGCCGCTGCGTCTGATCCTCCGTGACGATATCCGCATCAATGCGGTGAAGATTGGAATGCTTGGCGACGCAGCAATCATTAATGTTGTCGCAGAGGGAATCAGGGGGCTCGACATTCCGATTGTACTTGGTCCGGTGATGGTTGCGAAAAGCGATGGCCGCCTACTTGCTCCCGATGCGGTGGAAGCACTGCGTGCGCAGCTTTTGCCCTGCGCCACGGTATTAACCCCCAACCTGCCGGAAGCCGCCGATCTTTTAGAAGTGGCTGAGGCCAAATCCCCCGCTGATATGGAACGTCAAGCCAAGGCCATTCTTGCGCTCGGGCCACGCGCGGTCTTACTCAAAGGGGGTCATCTTAGCGGGGGTGATAGCCCCGATCTGCTGGCCACCACCGACCAATTGATTTGGCTTGACGGGCCGCGTTACCCCACGCGCAACACCCACGGCACCGGCTGCACCCTATCTGCCGCGCTGGCAGCACAATTGGCGCAAGGCGAGCCTTTGGTGCAGGCGGTTCGGATCGCGAAGCATTATGTTGCAGAGGCCATTAATCGCTCCGATGAGCTTGATGTTGGTGCTGGGCACGGCCCTGTTCATCATTTTCACGCACTATGGCCGAAAGTTGGCGGCTGACTTGAAACGGGTTTTTTGTAGGTTGCAGCGAGCAGCCCTGGGTAGCACTCGAGAACCCGTGGCTTATGCATTCAGCCCTTCATGCCGTCCTCGGTATAGTGCTCACCGGCCACATCCCGTTTCGATACCCCGGCTTCCAGCGCTGTGACCTCATCGGACGACAGCACTAGATCTGCGGACGCGACGTTTTCTTCGAGGTATTTCGTAAGCACCAATAAATCAGCACCTACATTCCCGTTCACCGATTGCACACACTGACTCCTCACCCATTCCATGAGGAATCAGCATGACCCCAACCGAACGAGCACACGTCTGGCAGCAGCATATTACTGACTGGGAAGTCTCCGGCGTGTCCGGCAGCGCTTACTGCAAGCAGCAGTCATTGGTTTATCATCAATTCGTTTACTGGCGCCGGAAGCTGGCCCCGACTGAAGACTCTCTGGAGCAGGCGCAAACGGCCACCGGGTTCGCGCGAGTCGTTTCTGCTCCTGGCGCTAGCATCGGCGGAGCCGATGGCCTGACCGTGTCACTGCCTGGTGGCGTCTCGATCACCGGGCTGCACGCCGGCAACATCGAGTTGCTAGGCGCTGTTTTGAGACAGCTGTGATGCGCCACCGATATTTACGCCCGTCTTTGTCGTCGCCAGCGTGGATTCTCGGACCAGCTGTTACGTGAGCGTATTGAGCTGACCCTCAGTAACCAAGAGAAGGTCGGCGCCAGCAAGACCTTCTTCACCAAGGTTAAGGAAGAGCTGCAGTTCATTCCCGCTCAACTGAAGGTCCTGGAATACTGGCAGGAAAAGCCGTGTTCGAGCAAGATGGTGAAGAGCGCATCCTGGCAGCCACCCGCCCGGTTCATCCGCTGGGCAAGTGCACCGCCACGACCTCTTTGCTGGCTTACATCATCACCTCAAAATACGCCGATGGCCTGCCGCTGTACCGCCTGGAACATATGCTCAAGCGTCTTGGGCATGAGGTCAGCCGTACCAACATGGCGCACTGGGTCATCAGGCTGGACGACGTGTTCAAACCTTTGATCCATCTGATGCGGGAGGTTCAGAACAGCAGTGACTATCTGCAAGCCGATGAAACCCGGATACAGGTGTTGAAAGAGGACGGCAAAACAGCCCAATCGGACAAATGGATGTGGGTCACCCGCGGTGGTCCACCAAATCAATCGTCGGTGTTGTTTGATTACGATCCGTCCCGTGCCGGCAGCGTTCCTGTGTGTCTGCTTGACGACTTTAAGGGCATCCTGCAGGCCGATGGCTATTCGGGTTACGGCAAGGTGTGTCGAGATAACGGCATCACTCGGATCGGTTGTTGGGATCATTATTCCAAGTCGATTTTTATCCGGAGTGTAGCCTGAAAATCCCAGTGTTCATGCGGCCGGGGGCGGTCTTTTGACGGGATAAAATTACCAACTTCTACAGCGATGTCAAGAAGGCGAGCAAGTCAGCGCTTGGTTGCCACGGCTTTGCATTTGTCGGTTCGATACCGGCGCGTTTCCAGAAGGCTTCGAGTGCTTCTCGTTTCATCTGAAAATTGGTGGTGAGGTAGCGACTGGTGGTGGCGATACTGGCGTGACCGAGATAATCGCGGATGACGGTAACGTCGACACCAGACTGCAACAGTGCGACCGCGCAACTGTGGCGAAGCACATGCGGGGTGATTTTTCGGCGCTGTAAGGTAGGGGCTGTCGGGATCGCGGCGACCACATATTTTTGAAGCAGATAGGCCGCGCCGTCGCGCGTCAATGGCTGGCCCTGTCGATTCACAAAGACAAATGCCCCTGGCGCGCCGCCGCGTACTGTAGGCAGGCGCTTACTATAAACTATCTCGATGCGGCATCATCAGGCATGGGGATGCCCTTGAAACAAGCAATCTTACGGGATTCCTAATGCTAGAACGCAGACAGATATTCTTCTCCACTACTATAACCCTGTTTATTTTCGTAAGCTCTATGGCGCGGGGGGAAACGTGCCTCGCCCCGGAACGACCCTTCGTTCCAAGCGATCGTCACGCCGCTCGAGAGTATGCCGATTTGATCCGGAAGGATTTCGAGAACTATATTTCGGACATGCAGAACTACTTTCAATGCATGGAGGGTGAGCGATCACGCGCCTTCCCGGAGGCGCAGGAAGTAAGCCAGAAATACGGTCAATTCATCCAGTTCGTGCAAGAGTGACACTTTCGGCAACAAGTTGCGGATCAAGCCGCGCTAAAGTCCGATGACTAATTTGCAAATTCTTAGTGAAATGTGCTCGATATTCATTGGTTTTGGTCATAGCGGCTGTCAGGCGGGAAGACCTTGACGTGAGTGCAGGCTGCGACTGGCATGATTGATCTTACTTATACGCATCAACCGCTAACTCAACGACGACATCGACGTGCTCGCTGCACTGCACCCGTCCAACGAGAATGTCTGCAACGTCCCACCACCCCGCATCGCTTACATCGTCGGCAGCGGCAGGCTCGCCGGAGACATATTCACAGAGCACGGCTGCAAGCAGGAAGTGGAATGTGATCGCACCAGCGCCGTCACGCACAATGATATCCACGTTTGTGAGATAGTGGAGCGGCCGGGCGATCACGCCCGTCTCTTCGCGCAACTCACGCGCGGCCGCTTCCAGTGCTGTTTCGCCAAAGTCTACATGCCCGCCAGGGAACCCCCAAAGCCCGGCATCAGGTTCGTTACGTCGCCGGACGAGCAAAATGCGACCGTCGCTAACCACCACGGCAAGGGCTGCAAGACGAGGGGACGCGGTCACGATGAAACCTTCCTTCTGGTCGTGGCTTGGGCTCCGCCGAAGGCAGCAATAAGCGCACCTAAAATATAAATAGCCAAGACCTTCATAGTGGCGGTCGCGTAGCCTACACGACCTTCGACGAACTGAAGGACAAAGACGGCCAGCGGCCCCAAGGCAGTGATCGTGGCAAGGGTTCCGGTAGAGAGCATGGAAATCGCCTTTTGCATGGCAAATACCGGGAACGCGATAACTATGAGACCCACAAGGACCACCACGGCCAAGTTTTGTGTATCCACAGCTCCTTTGGCGTCGATCCCCAAGCCGATAGCGCAGAGTGAGAAAATTATATAGAGTGGAAATCGAAGTCCATACTGCGCAATCGGGGCGATCCCGAGCCGGTCAAGGCGGTGACCGTAGATCATCATCACCGCAAGACTGATAGCGGCGGTGGGGAGCCCGCCTCGCACAAACCCGGAGCGACCTAGTATGGTGATCGCCCAGAGATAAATCACACCTAATCCGATAACGGCCAGACCTATTTTTTCAATGCCGTTGTGTGGAGTTGTGGCCTCTGGGACGCCAAGACGAGAGGCGGCCACGATAGAAAGTGGAATCAGCCCGGAAAACACCATGAAAACTACCGCTGGTTCGATCATCTGGAGGGCGAAGAAATAGGCAATCCACACTATGGTCGTTGAGAAGCTCAGGCCGAGGAGGCTTCTCCGCTTCGACCAGGCGATGTTGAGTTGATCCGGTGTCCGCAATTGGGCCCAAGCGAGCGTGGCAGCAGAGGTTGTGCCAAAGACTAACGCTCCGATAACGAATGAGTCATGGGCCTGAAATATACCGCCGAAAAAGACCGCCTGAATGGCCTCCAGTCCGACAAAAAAGATGGCCCAGAAGAGCCCAATGCGCAGTCTACTCATGCGGTTCTCCTGACGCACCAGACTGACCGTGCTGTCGAGTATGATTCCGGCTTGCTACACTGGCATTACCCAGATCAGCTTGGAGGTTCCGGGAACATGCGTCCCCATCTCAGCTACGACGTTACGCAGCACCCTGTAATATTATAAGACCAACATTTCCATATAGAAAAAGCAAGGCGCAGTTGCCTTTATCTACCTCCGGCGAGCCATTATAAGAGCCTGGCTCAGATCAGCCCTAACTCCAGCCGCGCTTCCTCCTCCAGGTTGTCGTAGCTCCAGGGCGGATCAAACACCACATCCACCTTGCCGTCTTTGACATTCGGAACCTGCAATAGCTTGTCTTTCACGTCGCCGGCAATAATGGTGCCCATTCCACAACCCGCCGACGTCAGGGTCATTTCAACAAATACAAAATGCTTGTCCTGGTCAATATCCAGTTTATAGATGAGACCCAGACCGACGACATTCACCGGAATTTCCGGGTCATAGACCAGTCGCATCGCATCCCAGCATTGCTGATCACTGATTTGCCCATCCTCAGGGGGTTCGAACACGATGGCGTCTGACTGAAAGCCCAGCTTCTGGGTGACTTCTGGGGACAGTCGATACAGATTGCCCTGGTAGTTAACGGTGTAGCTGCCGCCGAGCGCCTGGGTTATCGAGACAGACGCTCCCTGCGTAAGCGTGACAGACTCACCGGAGGGCACCTTTAGGGCACTGCAGTCTTCTGACAAAACGAATGTTTTGGGCGGTTTTGCCGGTTTTTTCGAGTTCGGTGCCTTGATCGTTGGGGTCTGAAGACCATCCTCTTCATCAAGGCCGATCTGCATGTCCTGGAGATAGGGCACGCTTGCCGCTTCGAAATAGAGGATCAGGTCACCAAACTCTTTTCTGACATCCTTGGCTGACTCTTCGCCGGGCGGGCAGAAGGCCAGGCAGGTCTGGGCATTCTGAGTGCCACCCTTCTCCATATAAACACGCACCGTCATTCCAGGCACTTCCTGCTTTGCAAGCAAGGACATCAGGAAATCATTGGCTTCTGGTGTTATTTCAGCATTAATGTTCACGAGCTATACCCCCCATGTTCTGCGTTTTTCACGACTGCGCTTGAGCTGGTTGCAAGTCATCGTTATTTCCTTAGGCACTGTGAAAATAAGGGAAGCTCTTGCATGCCTTATCGAGCCTCGTTTGATGTCGATCAGGAAACGGTGAAACTTTCGCCGCAACCGCATTCAGCAGTGGCATTGGGATTGCGGAACTGGAACACGGAGTTCACGCCTTCCGTCACAAAATCGATCTCGATACCGTTGACCAGCGCCATGTGCTCTTCTCTGACATAAACATCCACACCGTCGATGTGGAAGATCTTGTCATCCGCTGCGGCATCTTCGACCCATTGGGTTTCATATTTGAACCCGGAGCAACCGCTCTTCCGAATGGCCAGGCGGATGCCTTTGGCTTCCGGTTGCTTGTCTACTTGTTTACGCACATGTGTGACCGCACTTGGCGTCATGGTGACGGCAACGGTTGGTGTGAATACTTCGGCTGTCATGGTTCTACCTCCATCAGGCAAAAAGACGCTGGATTTTCTGCAGGGCAGTGAATAACTGCTCAGGCCTCTTGAAACGTTTGATTGAAAAAGTCATTCAGCCGAAGCTGCACTGCTTCGCGAACCGCCTCAACGGGAATCTGTTCAACCAGTTCGTTGATAAACGCGATGGTCAGCAGCGTGTTGGCTTCGCGACGACCGATGCCACGGGAAACCAGATAGAACAACGAGGTTTTATCAAGCTGGCCAATAGTGGCACCGTGGGCGCATTTTACGTCGTCGGCGTAGATTTCCAGCTCAGGCTTGGTGTCGATCTCCGCGCCGGTTGAGAGCAACAGGTTCTTGTTGTTCATATTAGCGTTGGATTTCTGGGCACCCTGATGAATATGGATGCGCCCATTGAAAATCGCATGAGACTGGTCGGCAGCGATGTTGCGATAGGTCTCTTCACTGTCGCAATGGGCTGCTATGTGCTCGATTGACGTATGGTTGTCGTAGTGCTGATTGCCCTGAGTGACCACCACACCATTCAATTTGCACTCGGCGCCTTCGCCTTCGAGACGTACCTGCAAATCGTGCCGACGCAGCGGGCCGCCAAAGCCGACGCAGTGGTTTTCAAAACGCGAGCTGGCCGCCTGGCGAACACCCGTTGCACCGATGTGCTGAACGCTTTCGCCTTCCAGGGTCAGCCTCACGCCGGTTATCTGGGCACCTTCCGCCAGCACAAATTCGGTGACCGTGTTGACCATCACCGGCTCACTGCCGGTAGACATGTACTCTTCTACCAGAGTCATCTGGCTGTGCCTTGCCGCATCGACATAAATACGCGGATAGGCAGAACCTGCCGCCGAAGCGTTGACTTCGTGGATGATGAACAGCGGCTGGTCGAGCACGGCTTCCTTGTCCAGCTGGATAAACAGGCCATCTTCAAACCGGGCGGAGTTCAGCCGGGCCATCTGCACGGCCTGGCTGTCCAGTGTGTTGTCCAGGCGCTCTGCCAGCGCAGCAGCGCTTTGGTCGTCAAGGTCGCAGAAGCGCTGAATACGAATGCCGTTAAGATCCGGAAAGTCGCTGGCTTCCGGCACCATGACGCCGTTGCGAAAAACCACGCGGTAGCCAGGCATCAACAAGCTGGAGCCTTCCTTGCCAAGGAATGGCAGGGAAACGGCAAGCTCATCCGACAGCTTCAGGTGGCGGCTGGAATACTTCCAGTTCTCGGTTTTACGGGTCGGCAATGGCATATCCACCAGAGCCGTGCCCCTTTGTTTGCGCAATTCGAGCAAAGGCCCGGGCAGATAGCGGCCGGCCGGCTCAAGAAAGGCGCGGGAAAGCGTTGGTGCTGACTTCATTCGATGGCCTCCGTTAACCGGCTGGGGAGCTGGCTGTGGCTTCTTTGTCTTTCACGTTGAGCCAGCCATAACCGCGCTCTTCAAGCTCATGGGCCAGCTCGCGACCGCCGGATTTGACGATTTTGCCACCGGCCAGAACGTGAACATAGTCCGGCACAATGTGGTTCAGCAGGCGCTGGTAGTGAGTCACCATCAAGATGGCTCGATCTTTAGCGCGCAGTGCGTTAACACCGTCCGAAACCACGTGCAGCGCATCGATGTCCAGCCCGGAATCGGTTTCGTCCAGAATGGCCAGCTTGGGCTGAAGCAGCAGCGCCTGCAGAATTTCGTTGCGCTTCTTCTCGCCACCGGAGAAGCCCTCGTTTACGCCGCGCTTAAGGAAGGCCGGGTCCAGATCGACTTGCTTGGAGACGTCCTTCGCATGCTTCATAAACTCAGCCGCGTTCATCTCCGGCTCGCCACGGTGGGCGCGCATGGCATTGACGGCGGTACGCAGGAACTGCAGATTGCTGACGCCTGGAATCTCTACCGGGTACTGAAACGCCAGGAAAACGCCTTTACGGGCCCGTTCTTCGGTTTTAAGGTCCAGCAGGTTTTCACCGTTGAGCGTCACTTCACCCTCGGTGACTTCAAAGGTTTCACTGCCTGCCAGCACCTGTGACAGGGTGCTTTTACCTGAGCCATTGGGACCCATAATGGCGTGGACTTCCCCGGCTTTGACTTCCAGATTGATGCCCTTGAGAATTTCTTCGCCCCCAACGGACGCGTGCAGGTTTTTGATGTTCAACATGTATTGGCTTCTCTCTTTTCTGAAATCTGTCATCTGAAATTCTGTATCTAACCGACCGAGCCTTCCAGGCTCACCTCAAGCAATTTGCCAGCTTCAACGGCAAACTCCATCGGCAGTTCCTTGAACACCTCTTTACAGAAGCCGTTCACGATCATGGACACGGCCTGTTCAGGGTCGATGCCGCGCTGGCGACACAGAAACATTTGTTCGTCGCTGACCTTGGAGGTCGTGGCTTCGTGCTCGACAATGCCCGATTTATTTTTGCTCTCGATGTACGGAAAGGTATGCGCACCGCAGCGGTCGCCAATCAGCAGCGAATCACACTGGGTAAAGTTGCGTGCGCCCTCTGCGCCGGGGCCAAACTTCACCAGGCCACGATAGACATTGGAGCTTTTACCAGCGGAAATCCCTTTGGCGATGATGGTGCTGGACGTGTTTTTGCCCAGGTGGATCATCTTGGTGCCAGTGTCGGCCTGCTGGTAATTGTTGGTCAGCGCCACGGAGTAGAATTCGCCAACGCTGTTATCGCCCCGAAGGACGCAGCTAGGATACTTCCAAGTAACGGCAGAGCCGGTTTCGACCTGAGTCCAGGAAATCTTGGAGTTTTTGCCGAGGGCAGCGCCACGTTTGGTGACGAAGTTGAAGATGCCGCCCTTGCCGTTTTCATCGCCCGGATACCAGTTCTGGACGGTGGAGTACTTGATCTGGGCGTCGTCCAGGGCCACCAGTTCGACCACCGCTGCGTGGAGCTGATTTTCGTCGCGCACAGGAGCGGTGCAGCCTTCCAGATAGCTGACGTGGCTGCTGTCTTCGGCGATGATCAGGGTGCGTTCGAACTGCCCAGTGTTGGCTGCGTTGATGCGGAAATACGTGGACAGCTCCATGGGGCAACGCACGCCTTTCGGTATGTACACGAAGGTGCCGTCGGAGAAGACCGCAGAGTTCAGGCCTGCAAAGAAGTTGTCACCCGCCGGAACCACAGAGCCCAGATATTTTCTGACCAGCTCCGGGTGCTCTTGAATGGCCTCGGACATGGAGCAGAAAATCACGCCCGCTTTGGCCAGTGGCTCTTTGAACGTTGTCGCGATTGAAACTGAGTCAAACACGGCATCGACCGCCACGCCTGCCAGCTGTTCACGCTCGTGCAGGGGAATGCCCAGTTTTTCGTAGGTTTTAAGCAGCTCCGGGTCCACTTCGTCCAGGCTCTGGAGCATGTCTTCTTTGCGTTTGGGCGCGGAATAATAGGAAATTGAGTTGAAGTCAATTTTTGGGTAACCCACGTGCGCCCAGTTCGGCTCTTCCATTTCCAGCCAGCGACGATAGGCCTTCAGCCGCCACTCAAGCATCCATTGTGGCTCTTCCTTGATGCCGGAAAGGCGGGCAATCACGTCTTCGTTCAGTCCGGGTTCGAACGTGTCGGACTCGATATCAGTCACGAAACCGTGCTCGTATTCCCGCTTGACCAGCTCGTTCACTTCTTTATCGGTAGTCGCCATTATCGTCGCTCCGTATCTCTCATTGAAGGCTCCAAGAGCCTTGTTTTTTCTGCGGTTTTCATTTAATACCCAAGGTCATCATCGCTTTCTTCCTGATGTCTGGTAAGCGCGCCCATATCGCTTTTTTCCTTAATTAGTGTCGGAACGATGCTAAATGTGGATAACGAATTTGTCAATATAGTATCGAAACGCTATCGTATTGGCCGTGACCTCATTACGGTCTGAATATTGAAGAGGTGACCTATTAAAGGTGTTCAGGGCCTCACACCCTTTAGGAATACGGCAATACTATGGTATCGCTCCGAAACTACAATATTGTTAAGATAATTTTTAAACGCTATTATGTAAGACTGATTAAGGAGCTTGAAATTAGACGCCACCAAATTAAGTATGATCGAGGAGCTGGAAATGAACGGTCGCGCTAATGCGGAGTTGGTCTTTCACTTGGGGCGCATAGCGTCCGGCGAGGGTCTCGCGGAGGGGCTGACGGCAGCCCAATGGGCGGCGCTCAGATACTTCGCGCAGGCCAACCGTTTCTCGCAAACGCCGTCCGCCTTCGCCGCGTTCCATGCCACAACCCGGGGTACGGCGTCACAGACAATCAAAAGCCTCGAAACCCAAGGCTATCTGACACGCATGCGGTCAGAGGACGACAGGCGCAGTGTCCGGCTAGTTCTGACCGAGAAAGCCCGGGGCATTCTCGCGAATGACCCCTTCGAATCCCTGGTCCGTGCTGCGGAATCTCTACCCCCCAGCGTCCAAGGCCACTTCGCCAGTGCGTTGCAACGCTTGCTCGGTCAGGTGACGCAAGAGAGATGTAAACCTCGCTTCGGCGTCTGCACGTCGTGTCAACATCTGGAAAGCGACGGCTGCAGCCAGGACGGACAGGCGCCCTATGCGTGCGGTTTCATGAGCGCGCCCCTGTTTTTGGAAGAACTCGACGGAGTCTGCATCAACTTCATCCAGAGCAAACCCGTAACGGTGAAGGGTTCTGTCACCGGAGCCGAACAGCGATGAGTCCTGTTCTGCATCAGCGTTTGCCCTCGTCAGGACCGTGTCATGACTGATACAGCTTCACTGAAGCCCGTTAAGGAATATAATGAATTCCAAACCGAAATTCTTGTCCACCACCGCCACGGTGGATAAACGCGCCATTCTGCCGCTGCCCGATTCCCGCAACATCCATGAGGAGTGCGCTGTGGAGCACAAACATGACATCGAAGCCGAAATCCAACACGCCCAGCAATACGGCCTTTACAACCCCGCCAACGAGCATGATGCCTGCGGTATCGGTTTTATCGCCCATATTAAAGGCCATAAAAGTCATTCGATCGTTAAGCAAGGCTTGCTCATCTTAAAGAATCTCGCCCATCGCGGCGCGGTCGGTGCAGACAAGTTGATGGGCGACGGCGCGGGCATTCTGATTCAGCTGCCGGATCAGTACTATCGCGAAGAGATGGCAAAGCAGGGTGTCGAACTGCCGCCGCTAGGAGAATATGGCGTAGGCATGATTTTTTTGCCGAAAGATAATGCATCTCGCATCGCGTGTGAGCAAGAGATAGAACGTGCGGTGCGCGCCGAAGGCCAGGTCGTGCTGGGTTGGCGCAACGTGCCGATCGACACGGAGATGCCAATGTCGCCGAGCGTGCGTGAAAAAGAGCCGGTGATCCGCCAGATCTACATAGGTCGCGGTCCAGACATCATGGTCAGCGAGGCGCTGGAACGTAAACTGTACGTGATTCGCAAGTCTGCGAGTCATGCGATACAGGCGCTAAATTTGCGCCACGGCAAAGAGTTTTTCGTCCCTTCGATGTCGGCCCGTACCATTGTCTACAAGGGTTTACTGCTGGCAGATCAAGTCGGCGTCTATTACAAAGACTTACAGGATGGGCGCTGCGTTTCCGCATTGGCACTGGTGCATCAACGCTTCTCGACCAATACCTTTCCGGAATGGCCGCTGGCTCACCCTTATCGCCTAATCGCCCACAACGGCGAGATCAATACGGTCAAGGGTAATGTCAACTGGATGCGTGCGCGTGAAGGCATAATGAAATCCGCCGTGCTAGGCGACGATTTGCAAAAATTATTCCCGCTGATTGACGAAGGCCAATCGGACACTGCGTGCTTCGATGACGCGCTTGAACTGCTGCTGATGGCCGGCTATCCGATCGCGCAAGCGATGATGATGATGATCCCCGAAGCCTGGGAAAATCATACCTTGATGGACGACAACCGCCGCGCTTTCTACGAATATCACGCCGCGATGATGGAGCCGTGGGATGGCCCCGCCGCGATGGCGTTCACCGATGGTCGTTACATCGGTGGCACGCTGGATCGCAACGGTTTGCGTCCCGCGCGTTATATCGTAACCGATGACGACTTGGTGGTAATGGCATCCGAATCCGGCGTGCTGCCGATTCCCGAATCCAGAATCATCAAGAAATGGCGCCTGCAACCCGGCAAGATGTTCCTGATTGACCTCGAAGCCGGGCGCATCATCGATGACCAGGAAATCAAAGATACCTACGCCAACGCCAAGCCTTACAAAGCGTGGATCAATTCTGTGCGTATTAATCTGCACGACATTAAGCTTCACGAAATCACGCTCGACGACATCAAGACGCAAACATCGGCAGCAAAAACCAGCGCATCCTTGCTCGACTGTCAGCAGGCATTCGGCTACACACAAGAAGATATCAAGGTACTGATGTCGCCGATGGCGCTGAATGCCGAAGAAGCGACGGGCTCAATGGGCAACGACTCGCCGCCGGCAGTGATGTCTAACAAGCTCAAACCGCTGTATCACTACTTCAAGCAGATGTTCGCGCAAGTGACCAACCCGCCGATCGATCCGATCCGCGAAGCGATGGTGATGTCGCTGGTGTCCTTCATCGGCCCCAGGCCGAACCTGCTCGACGCCAATAACATCAATCCGCCGATGCGCTTGGAAGTATCGGAGCCGATTCTGGACTATTCAGACATCGCCAAACTGCGCAACATCAGCGCCCACACCAGCGGTAAGTTCAAATCCCACGAACTGAATATTTGCTATCCGGTGGCCTGGGGTAAAGAAGGCATGGAAGTGAGCCTGGCATCGGTGTGTGCGCAAGCGGTGGATGCGGTCAAATCAGGCCACAACATCCTGATCGTGTCCGACCGCAAGGTGGACGCCGAGCAAGTAGCGATCCCGGCCTTGCTCGCGACGTCGGCAATCCATTTGCATCTGGTTAGCACGGGTTTTCGCACGTCGACCGGCTTGGTGGTGGAAACCGGTTCTGCCCGTGAAACGCATCATTTCGCGCTGCTCGCGGGGTTCGGCGCAGAAGCCATCCACCCGTATCTGGCAATGGATACGTTGGCGGAAATGGCTAAGAGATTACCCGGTGATTTGTCGCCGGAAAAAGCCATCCAGAATTTCCAGAAAGCGCTCGCCAAGGGTTTGTTGAAGGTGATGTCGAAAATGGGCATATCGACTTACATGTCGTACTGCGGCGCGCAGGTTTTCGAAGCGATCGGCTTGAATAAATCGCTTATAGACAAATATTTCAAAGGCACTGCATCCAATATCGAAGGCATCGGCGTAGTCGAAGTGGCAGAAGAGGCGTTGCGTCTGCACCAGCAAGCCTTCGGCAACGACCCGGTACTGGCGCATGCGCTCGATGCCGGTGGCGAATACGCGTTTCGCGTGCGCGGCGAAGAGCACATGTGGACGCCGGATGCGATTGCCAAGCTGCAGCATTCGACCCGATCCAACAATTTCAGCACCTACCAAGAGTATGCGCAGATCATCAACGACCAAAGCAAGCGGCACATGACCCTGCGCGGTTTGTTTGAATTCAAGCTGGACCCGTCCAAGGCGATTGCGTTGGATGAAGTCGAGCCGGCGAAAGAAATCGTCAAGCGCTTCGCCACCGGCGCAATGTCCCTTGGCTCGATCAGCACCGAAGCGCACGCCACGCTGGCGGTCGCGATGAACCGCATCGGCGGCAAGTCCAACACCGGCGAAGGCGGTGAAGATCCGAGCCGTTATCGCCAGGAGATGAAAGGCATCCCGATCAAGCAGGGCGAGACCATGGCATCCGTCATCGGCCGTGACCAGATTGAAGCCGATATTGCCTTGCAAGATGGCGATTCGGTGCGTTCCAGAATCAAGCAAGTCGCGGCGGGCCGCTTCGGCGTGACAGCAGCATATTTGGATTCCGCTGATCAAATCCAGGTCAAGATGGCGCAAGGCGCCAAGCCGGGAGAAGGTGGGCAGTTGCCAGGCTACAAGGTGTCTGAATATATCGCAAAATTGCGTTTCTCAGTGCCGGGCGTAGGCTTGATTTCGCCGCCGCCGCATCATGATATTTATTCGATCGAAGACTTGGCACAGCTGATTCATGATTTGAAAAATGTAAACCCAAGCGCGTCGATCTCCATCAAGTTGGTGTCCGAAGTCGGCGTTGGCACGGTCGCGGTCGGCGTCACCAAGGCCAAGGCCGATCACGTGGTGATCGCCGGTCATGACGGCGGCACCGGCGCCACGCCGTTGTCTTCACTCAAACATGCGGGAACACCGTGGGAATTGGGCTTGGCCGAAACCCAGCAAACACTGGTACTGAACGGTTTGCGTGGCCGCATCCGGGTACAAGCCGATGGCCAAATGAAAACCGGCCGAGATATCGTGATCGCCGCCATGTTAGGCGCGGACGAGATCGGTTTTGCGACCGCGCCGCTGGTGGTTGAAGGCTGCATTATGTTGCGCAAATGCCACCTCAATACTTGCTCGGTCGGCATCGCGACACAAGACCCGGTGCTACGCGCCAAGTTCTCCGGTAAGCCGGAACACGTGGTCAACTATTTCTTCTTCGTCGCCGAGGAAGCACGGCAGTTGATGGCGCAACTAGGCGTCCGCACGTTTGATGACTTGATCGGTCGCGTCGACTTGCTCGACAAGTCGAAAGCGATTACGCACTGGAAAGCCAAGGGGCTTGATTTCAGCAAGATTTTCTATCAGCCGGAAGTACCTGCTTCCGTACCTCGTTATCACGCGGAGGAGCAAGACCACGGCTTGGAAAAAGCACTCGACCATAAGCTGATCGCGCAAGCGAAAGCAGCGCTCGAAAAAGGCGAAAAAGTCTCGTTCACTTTGCCGATCAGGAACCTCAATCGCACGGTCGGCACCCTGCTGTCTGGCATCGTTGCAAAAAAATACGGTCACGAAGGCTTGCCCGACGACACTATCCACATCCAGTTGTTAGGGACCGCAGGCCAATCGGCCGGCGCGTTTCTGGCACACGGCATCACGCTAGATCTAGTCGGCGAAGGCAATGATTACGTCGGCAAAGGTTTGTCGGGCGGGCGCATTATCGTCCGTCCGAATACAGAGTTTCCCGGTTCAGCAGACGACAACATTATCATCGGCAATACCGTGTTATACGGCGCGATTGCCGGCGAGGCATTTTTTAACGGCGTCGCCGGCGAGCGCTTTGCGGTGCGCAATTCCGGCGCCATCACAGTGGTTGAAGGCGTCGGCGACCATGGTTGCGAATACATGACTGGCGGCACAGTGGTGGTGTTCGGAGAAACCGGCCGTAACTTTGCCGCCGGCATGTCGGGCGGTATTGCTTACGTGTGGGACCCTGACGGTGATTTCGCCAAAAAATGCAATATGGCGATGGTCACGCTGGAACCTGTCCTCGCCCACGCCGAGCAAGAAGCGAACGTCGATCGCTCGATCTGGCATAGCCAGCTGCGCGGCGATCAAAGTGAGACTGACGAGGTGATTCTAAAGCGCCTGATTGAGCGCCATTTCAAGGTCACCGGCAGCACGCGCGCGCGCAATTTGCTGGATGACTGGTCCAGTGGCCGCAACAAATTTATAAAAGTCTTTCCGAACGACTACAAGCGCGCACTAGGTGAGATGAATATGGCGCGAGTGGCTATTCGGCAGAAAGAAAAAAACGCAACATAAGCTTGCTTCGCCAGGGCCTTCCTCCTCCGGGGGAAGGCCAGGATGGGTGATTCGACCCCGAACCCTCTCCCTGGCAGGGAGAGTTAGATAAGACAGAGGTAGGCAATGGGTAAAACAACCGGCTTTATGGAATTTCAGCGTCAGAAAGAATCGTATTTACCGGCCGCTTCACGCGTCAAGAACTATAAAGAGTTCATCCTGCCGTTGAAAGATGTACAAGCGAAAACAGAGGGTGCGCGCTGTATGGATTGCGGCACCCCGTTTTGCATGACCGGTTGCCCGGTTAACAACATCATCCCCGACTGGAACGACCTGGTTTATAGCGGCAATTATCGCGAAGCGTTAGAGACGCTGCATTCGACTAACAACTTCCCCGAATTCACCGGCCGCATCTGCCCCGCACCGTGCGAATCTGCCTGTGTGCTTGCCATCAACAACGATGCGGTTGGCATCAAATCAATCGAGCATTTCATCATCGATAAGGGCTGGGAAAACGGTTGGGTTATGCCGCAACCAGCAGCCTTCAAAACAGGTAAAAAAATTGCTGTGGTTGGATCCGGCCCTGCTGGTCTGGCTGCAGCCCAGCAGCTCGCGCGTGTCGGTCACGATGTGATTGTGTTCGAAAAAAACGATCGGATTGGCGGTTTGCTGCGTTACGGCATTCCGGGCTTCAAGATGGAAAAGTCGCATATCGACCGCCGCATCGAGCAGATGGAAGCCGAAGGCGTGCACTTCCGTACCAGTGTGTTGATCGGCGAAGATTTTCCGTCAAACATCATTAACTGGACTAAAGAAACCATCTCGCCTAAGCAACTCGATCAAGAATTCGATGCCATCATCCTTGCTGGCGGTGCTGAGTTGCCGCGCGACCTGCCGGTGCCTGGCCGTGAGCTGAAAGGCGTCCATTTTGCAATGGAATTCCTTCCGCAGCAAAATCAGGTGGATGCAGGTGACAAGCTCAACAACCAGATCATGGCTAACGGTAAGCACGTCGTCGTTATCGGAGGTGGCGATACCGGATCAGACTGCGTAGGCACATGCAACCGCCATAGCGCAGCCAGCTTGGCGCAATTTGAGCTGATGCCGCAACCGCCGGAACAAGAGGATAAGCCGTTGGTATGGCCGTACTGGCCGATCAAGTTGCGTACCTCCTCGTCACAAGAAGAGGGTTGCGACCGGGATTGGGCGGTTGCGACCAAGCGTTTCGAAGGGAAGGGCGGCAAGGTCGAGAAGCTGATTGCAGTCCGCGTCGAATGGATAGACGGCAAGATGCAGGAGGTGCCAAATTCCGAATTCGAAATGAAAGCGGATTTGGTATTGCTGGCGATGGGTTTTGTGTCGCCAGTGACGCAAGTGCTGGAAGCGTTCGCTGTCGAAAAAGATAGGCGCGGCAACGTCAAAGCAACCACCGATGGCGACGGTTGCTACCAGACTTCGGTCGACAAAATATTTGCCGCGGGGGACATGCGGCGCGGCCAGTCTCTGGTGGTATGGGCAATCCGTGAGGGTCGTCAGGCCGCGCGTGCGGCGGATGAGTTTTTGATGGGTGTCTCTGATTTGCCACGCTGAAAATTGGATTGTTACAAAATTTCTAGCTAAAAGCGACTACTCTACAAGGACTATTAGTAGCGCCGCAGTATTGGGCGCAGGAGATGCAATGTTAACTTTATGTAATCCCGTAATCTTATCAATGTTGGGAGAAGAATCATGAGTATGAACGTCACGCAGAAGTTGATTCAGTCGCATTTGATGGACGGCGACATGACGCCCGGCGAGGAGATCGGGATCCGCATTGACCAGACGCTCACCCAAGACGCCACCGGCACGCTGGTGATGCTGGAGCTGGAGGCGATGGGCCTGGACCGGGTGAAGACTGAGGTCAGCGTCCAGTACGTTGACCACAACATCATCCAGGAGGACTTCAAAAACCCCGACGATCATCTTTTTCTGCGCAGCGCCTGCCAGCGCTTCGGTGTGTGGTACTCGCGACCTGGTAACGGGGTGAGTCATCCGTGCCACCAGGAAAATTTCGGCAAGCCGGGCAAGACGCTGCTCGGCTCTGACAGTCACACGCCGGCCGCCGGCGCCATTGGCATGCTGGGCATCGGCGCTGGTGGGCTGGAAGTGGCTCTGGCAATGGCGGGCGAACCGTTCTTCACACGTATGCCGCTGATCTGGGGCGTGAAGCTCACCGGCAGCTTGCCGGACTGGGTGAGCGCCAAGGACGTGATCCTGGAGATGTTGCGCCGCCACGGCGTCGACGGCGGAGTGGGCCGGATCGTCGAGTACTACGGGCCGGGGCTGGCCACGCTGAGTGCGATGGATCGGCACGTGATCGCCAACATGGGCGCCGAGCTTGGCGCGACCACCACCGTTTTCCCTTCCGATCTGGAGGTGCGCCGTTTCCTGCGCGCTTGGCAGCGAGAAGAGGATTGGGTCGAGTTGGCCGCGGATACGGATGCGACCTACGATGTTCACGAAGAGATTGATTTGTCCAGCCTGGTGCCGCTGATCGCCATGCCGTCCAGCCCTGGGAACGTGCGCCCGGTCAGCGAGGTCGCTGGCGAGCGGATCTACCAGACCTACATCGGCTCGTCGGCCAATCCCGGCTACCGCGACTTCGCCGTTTCTGCGCTGATGGTGCAGGGTCGCAAAGTGAACGACCGCGTGTCGTTTGACATCAATCCCACGTCCCGAGCGCAGCTCGAAACCCTGGTGCGCGACGGGCACGTAGCCCACTTGCTGCACGCCGGCGCGCGGCTGCACCAGGCTGGCTGCAACGGCTGCATTGGCATGGGTCAAGCGCCGGCCACAAACGAGATCTCTCTGCGCACGGTGCCGCGCAACTTTCCTGGCCGTTCAGGCACCCGCGAGGACAAGGTGTGTCTGGTCAGTCCGGAGACCGCCACGGCGTCCGCGCTCACCGGCGTGATCACCGACCCGCGCACACTGGGCATCCCCTATCCACGCATCGCGGACCCGGACCACCCGATTATCAACCGCGCGATGTTCATGCCGCCGTTGCCGCTTGAGGAGGCGCAGCAATTGGACCTCGTGAAGGGCCCGAACATCGCTTCGCTGCCGAACTTCGAGCCGCTGCCTGATGAGATGGAAGTGTCGGTTCTGCTCAAGGTGGCGGACGATATTTCCACCGATGAGATCATGCCACCCGGCTTGCGGGTGCTGCCGTTTCGCAGCAACATTCCCAAGATCGCCGAGTTCTCCTTTGACCGACTCGATCCCACCTACGCCGCGCGAGCCAAGCAGCTGCCCGGTCACGTGGTGGTGGGTGGTAGCAATTATGGTCAAGGATCGAGTCGAGAGCACGCTGCACTAGGCCCTCAGTATCTCGGGCTGCGCGCGGTTCTAGCCAAGGATTTTGCGCGGATCCACGCGCAAAACCTGATCAACTTCGGTGTGCTGCCGCTTATCTTCGTCGATCATGCGGATTACGACGGCATTCAGGCCGGCGACGTGCTGCGCCTGACCAATCTGCGCCGCGTGCTGACAGAGGGAGGCGAACTGGTGGTCGAAAACGTCACGAGCCAGTACAAATTTCAGATGCGTCACACCATGTCGCCGCGACAAGTGCTGTTCTTGCTTCGCGGGGGGTTGATCAGCTGGATGAAAGAGCGCCTCTCCGCTTTACCCGAGTCTCGCGGTGCATGATGGGGTATGGGGCGCAATGCGCAAGTTCGGTATTGCCGATATCGAGCAGGTCGCGCTGCGCCTTGGCGGCGACGCCACCCACCGGTTTGACGATTTAGGGTCACGGCGGCGCTCAACGCTTACTCCGACTTTTAACGGTAACAGTGCCTCAGCGGCTCCGGCACTGTGCTGGTGTGCTTTCACATAGCGGCCATCAATGAAGACCCCGCGCGCTCAATAACTAAGTGCAACACCCTCTAATCGAGTACCGTGTTGCCATGGAAAAACACTATCATCACCTTAGTACCACCGACTGCGTTACGCTCATGTTCCTGAAGCGCCAGGGCCTAAGCCTTCGTGCCATTGCCAGTGAACTGAACCGTTCACCCAGCACCCTGAGCCGGGAATTGCAGCGGCGTACGGTTGAAGGCCGACTCTATGATGCCGAAGCAGCAGGACTCGCAGCGCGTTCAGCACGTTTGCTGTGCCGGCCCCGGCGCAAGTTGGTCGAGGGCACTGACCTCCATGAGGTGGTCGTCGACATGCTGCGAAACAAGTGGTCTCCTCAGCAAATCAGCGGCACACTGAAGGCTATGTCAGTGGTCTGGTGTTCCTGGCCAAGATGGACGGTGGCACCGCTACAGCGGCCGTTCAGGGCTTCAGTGCCGCGTTGAATCGGGTACCGCTGGAGATGCGCCAGACCTTCACTTACGACCAGGGTCGCGAGCTGGTGCGCCATGCTGAGATCACCCAAAAGACCGGCACGGCGATCTACTTTGCTGACCCACACAGCCCCTGGCAGCGAGCCATTAATGAGAACACCAATGGCTTGTTGCGGCAGTACATGCCCAAGGGAACCGACCTGTCTGTGTTCAGCCAGGATGAATTGGACGCTTTTGCCTTCCAGCTCAACACTCGGCCTAGAAAGCGGTTAGGCTTCAAACCACCGCTGGAAGTGTTTATGGATCTGATCAACCGTACCCAGGAAGCGCCATCTGGCGTTCATTAAACCGAGTGTTGCACTTGGAGTTGGAGACCGCCCTGTCTCAACGTTAAAGCAGGAGCACAGGGCATGAAAAACGTTTATCCCAGAAGTTTTTCGCACATCGGTATTTCAGTTCCCAACTTGGAAGCAGCCGTCAAATTCTATACGGAAGTTATGGGTTGGTATCTGATCATGGAACCGACCGAAATCGTTGAGGATGACAGCGCCATTGGTGAGATGTGCACCGAGGTATTTGGAGGAGGTTGGGGGAGTTTCCGTATTGCCCACCTATCGACGGGTGACCGGATTGGCGTCGAGATATTTCAATTCAAAAACCAGGTTAACCCAGAAGATAACTTTGAATACTGGAAAACCGGCATCTTCCATTTTTGCGTACAGGATCCGAACGTTGAAGAGCTGGCCGACCGCATCGTTGCCGCCGGTGGTAAGAAACGGATGGAGAAGCCGCGTTATTACTACCCGGGTGAGAAGCCTTATCGCATGATTTACATGGAAGACCCGTTTGGAAACATTGTGGAGATCTACAGCCACAGCTACGAGCTGATATACAGCGAAGGCGCATACTAAAGCAGTGTTGGTACCTTGACTGAAACTTCAATCCGTCAGAAGCCTTGTCTGCGCTTAATGATCTGGTCGGCAAGGGTCGTCAACTCCGATGCACAAAGGTCAGGGATGGGCACATTAGGTGCGGGCAGGTTAGCGTTGTAGGGGCGTGTGAGAAGCGCGCCCCGGCATCCGGTGGCCTGTGCGCCAATAGTATCCCACAAGTGACTGGCTACAAGGCACAGGTCTGAAGTCTCGACAGACAATTCCGCGGCGACCAGGCGATAAGTTTCTGGGGCAGGCTTGAATTTGCCTACGGTGCCGACACTGAAATTCCGTTCAAAAAAGCGACTTAATCCTGCTTTTTCAAGCGGGGTTGGTGAGGCGCTGCTGGCTGAGTTGGTCAGTGTCACCATCCGAAACCCGGCATCTTGAAGGCGGGTGAGGGCCGGTACAACGTCGGGATGTGCCGGCATTGAACTCATCCGTTCTTTCAGCTCCGCAACGTCTGCATCTGCAATACTCACCCGATGAATACTCGCCGTCATTCTCAGTGTTCCTACGCCAAGCTCGCCAAAGGGTGTAAAAAGGCCGGAAAGGGTCATTGTCTGGGAGTAGAGAACAAGCTGGGCGAACCATTCTCTAAGCACGCGCGGATCGCCGAAGATACGATCAAACAAAGGTTCGAGAGTAGTGATGTCGAGCAGTGTTTCGTTCACGTCGAATACGATTATCGAGGGGAAGGCTGCGTTTGGCATGGGGCATCCTCTTGCGGTTTCAGTGGCACAGGTGCATGTCGGAATGGTAGTTCAATTCAGGGACTGTAGCTGGACTTGAGTGATTGCTCAATATAAAATTGAGCAATCACTCAGATTCTATTGCCGTGTTGTATTGCGGCACCGATAACTGGAAATGACCATGGCTCGTGCAATGATTCATAATCGGCAGGATTCTCTGGAGCGTTATGCCAGCCTGGGGCTGGCTAATCTCGAGCGTACCTTGAGCTCCCACGACTCACCGCTGGCAGGATTGGCAGCCTATTTACGGGGGTTGGGTGGGCTTTGTGATCAGGAATTGCCAAGTCGTGCCTGCATGCTGGTAAAAAGTTTGCTGGAGCTGGGTGAGCGAGAACATGTCGCTCGGCGCAAGGCTGAAGATTTGCTGGCCGGTATGGAAAAGCGCTTCGTGGATCGTTTCTCCGACGCACAAAAGATGGGTGAGCTGGATAGCAGGCTTGATCCGGTTCGGCTCGGCCGTCGGTTACAGGCAGAGGTGATGGGGTTGCGAGCTTTTGCTCAGCGTGATGTGGGCAGCTCGGCCGTGCACGCCCTGGCAGAAGATATGGCGCTGTCACTGGAAGCACTGCGTATCGATGGTGTTACAGATACAGATACAGATACAGATGCAGATACGCACTGATATTCTGTGCGTATCTGCTTGCTCTCATTGCTTTAGTGAAGAGGGTGGGCTGTTTAAAGCTGCGGGGTCAGGCAGTTGATTCCGGCGTCAGTTTATCTTGCGTTCTCAGGTTGAAATCCGAGGCGTCGTGACGTTCGTGCAGTTGCTCTGAAAGCTCGCCCCTGGTGCGATTCACTATGCGGCCACGCTGAACAGCCGGGCGTTCAAGGATCTCTTTTGCCCAGCGGCGCAGGTTCTTGTAGCTCTCTACCTGTAGAAACTCGCCTGCATCGTAGGCCTCGCCCAGCACAAGATTGCCGTACCAAGGCCAGGTGGCGATATCCGCAATGGAGTATTCGTCTCCTCCCAAATAACGATGTTCAGCCAACTCCCTGTCCAGTACGTCCAATTGGCGCTTGACTTCCATGGTGAAGCGATTGATCGGGTATTCAAACTTTTCAGGTGCGTAAGCATAGAAGTGCCCGAAGCCACCTCCCAAGTAGGGAGCGGATCCTTGCAGCCAAAAAAGCCAGTTCATTACTTCAGTGCGTGCCGCAGCTTCTTTGGGGAGAAAACGCCCGAATTTCTCTGCCAGATAGAGGAGAATCGCACCACTTTCAAAGACTCGGCTGCCGTTTTCTGTATCAAGCAGTGCCGGGATTTTCGAGTTTGGATTAATGTCGACGAAGCCAGAGGAGAACTGATCGCCTTCGCCAATCCGGATCAGGTGCGCATCGTATTCTGCGCCATTTTCACCTGCGGCAAGTAATTCTTCGGCCATGATGGTCACTTTCTGGCCGTTGGGTGTGCCAATTGAATATATCTGCAAGGGATGTTTTCCGCGCGGCAATGGGGCTTCATGTGTGGGTCCTGCGACGGGGCGGTTAATGCTGGCCCATTCACCGCCATTTTCTGCGTCCCAAGTCCAGACGCTTGGTGGTTGGTACTGATTGGTGTCCGACATAACCCTAATCTCCTATACATTTTCGTACTCAAAGCCGGAAGGCTACTTCAATTCGGTTTTTCAGCAAACCGGCCTTTGAACTTTTACTGATTAGCCAGCCTTATGCCACTCATACTTCTGCATAGGCTTGTCGATTGGCGTGTTTGCGAGATGGTTGGTGTAGTTGCTCATGATCTTCTGCGCGGTACCAAGAATGACTTCAAGAATCTGGCGCTTGGTAAAACCTGCGTTCAGGAAAGCTTCTACGGCGGTGTCGTCAACGTTGCCCCGGCCACGCACGATAGCGAGCGTGAAGTCACGGAGAGCTTCCAGGCGCTCCGTCGGGAGGCGTGTTTCATTGCGCAGCGCCTCTGTGATGGCGTCATCAACTTTCATGTTCTTGGCGATGCCGGTATGGGCGGGCACGCAGTAGTGGCAAGCATGCTCAACATTGATAGTTTGCCATACCACGGTGGTTTCTTCGTCATCGAAGCTGCTATCGAGAAATAGCTGGTGAAGCCTCTGATAAGCTTCAAGCAGCCCCGGCGCTTCGGCCATAACCGCGTGCAAGCTTGGGATCATGCCGAAGGCCTTGACGGATTTGTCGAGCAAATCCTGGCTTTCTTGTGGAGCGCTTTCTTTATTGTGAAGGGTAAAGTTGGTCATAGGGTGACTCCTGAAAGTGGGTCGAAATTGCTTTAAATCGGTTTAGCAGGAGCTACCGTAACGATATTTGAGTGATCGTTCAAGATATATTTGAGCGATCGCTCAGGTATCGAGACAGGATTTTGGAAGAGGCTATTGCTAAAATGATTCGTTCGATATGGTTGAACCCGATATCGATTTCCGTTAATGGTCTCAAGAGTGTCAGCGACATGAAGCATTGTGATCTGGTTTCGTGAGGAGCACTAAGGCAATGCACTCCGGTGGCCGTATCAAGGAAGTCTTCAGCGCCTTTCTACTATTGGGCCTGACCTCCTTCGGCGGCCTTCACCCTGCCTTCGGCGATCGCGCTGATGCTGTTCGCCTTAGGTGCTGCCGTGCTTGATGGCCCGATCAGTCAGGGCGCCATCCACGGACTCAAAGTAACGGCTGTGGCTATCGGCGCCCACGCTGTGTGGGCTATGGCACTGTGCCGGGCCCATACTGAGACTGAAGTGCACGAGCTGCCTATGCGCGTCTCCATCCGCGCCGGCCACTTGGCGAGCCTGACCTTCGCTGCCTTGTTAGCTGGCCTGCCGCTTCTGGCCTGGGTCAGCCCCTCCGAGACCTTGGCGGTAATGGATGCCTTTTATCGCGCTGGCGCCCTGGTATTCGGTGGTGGACATGTAGTGCTGCCGCTGCTGGAGGCGGAAGTGGTGCAATCAGGCTGGGTCGGTGCGAACGAGTTCCTGGCAGGTTATGGCGCCGCTCAGGCAGTGCCGGGGCCGCTGCTCACCTTTGCCTCCTATCTGGGGGTAACGATGACGCCGCCGTTAAAAATAGTGAGCTTTCAAAGGCCCCGAGGTCGGGATAACCTTGCTTAACGTTTTCTCCAGACCAGCAACCGATTATTCGCCGGCATCTCAAAGTCCGATTCCAGAATGAGCCCGTTATCACTGCTGAGTTTTTTTAGATCGGCCATATCCCGAATCCCCATTGCTGGGTTCCGTTGCCTCAACGATGCATCAAACTGCTGGTTGCTGCCACTGGTGAATCTTCCACTGTAATTGAATGGCCCATATAAACAGAAGGCTTCGCCTTGGTGGAGATTGGCAGCGACGCCCCGGAACATGGCCTTAACCTCTGGCCACGACATGATGTGAGCCGTGTTGGCGGAGAAGGCGCCGTTGACCGGCGGCAATTTCCAGTCGCTGATGCTGACGTCTAGGGCTAATGGTTTGTTGATGTTTGGCAGGCGAGCCTCCGCTAACCATGGCTCGCACAACTGGTAGTTGCTGGGGTGATCGCTTGGCTGCCACGTGATGTGTGGCAGGTTACCGGCAAAATGAATCGCGTGTTGTCCGGTGCCCGTGCCTATCTCCAGAACGGTGCCCGGGGCGCTGAATACTGCTGCGAGTTTTTCGAGAATGACCTGTTTGTTATTCGCGCAGGCTTGAGAAAATGGTTTACCTTCAGTCATTGGGCCCCTTGATTTATTGATAAATTCTCGAAGTTAATGGCGAAATTCAGATTAGCCCTGCACCTTTTAGGACAAATACTCCCAAGGTAATAGTGACACTCGCCATAAGCGTGGTTATTGCGATTATATTTGCCGCTAGGCGGTCATTGCCACCGAGTGCTTTGGCCATCACAAAACTGGCAGCGGCGGTTGGGCTTGCAAAGAACAGGAACAGTAGGCCGAGTTCTGGGCCGGTGAAGCCCACGGCCCAGGCTGCGGCGGTGCACAGTGTAGGCAGTATCACCATTTTCATCAGCGCGGCGCTGAAGGCCGTTGAACTGTCAGTGCGCAGAGCCCGGAACGAAACCGTTGCGCCAATGCATAACAATGCTAAGGGCAGTGTGAGGGAAGCAAAATAATCACCGCTGGTCAGTATCCATTCCGGTAGCTGAAGATTCAGCCAAGCCACAGGAATAGCTGCAAACACTGAAAGTATCAGGGGGTTGCGCAGGATATCCTGAAGTATGCGGCGCCACTCGGGAGATCGCCCTGGCTGGTAAGCTGCGAGCACAATCACCGAAAGAGCGTTGTAAGAAAGAATAACTACCCCTAGCAGAATACTGCCCGCCGAAAGCCCGAAATCTCCGTAAAGGTTTGCTGCCAATGCCAGCCCCACAATGCCGCAGTTGCCCCGGAAGGCTCCTTGAACGTACACGCCCCGATCTTCATGATCCACACGCCAGCGCGCCCACAACCAGGCCAAAATGAAGCTGGCCAACGTGGCAAAAAAATAGAAAATCAGTAGTCGAGGGTTCAGGGAGGTGCTGAGGTCGGCTTTTATAATGCTGAGAAAAACCAAGGTGGGCAGTGTTGCCTTGAAAACCAGAGCGGAAGCGGTATGCACGAATGCATCGTCAATCCAGCCAACTCTTCGCAGGCCCAGCCCGATAAACACCATGACAAAAACCGGGAGCGTGGTTTCTAGTGTTTGTTGGAAAAGGCTAAAAAGATCCATTCAAGATGGCCAATTGGCAGAGGAGTGAAGCCTCCATAATAGATCTGACTGAAAGGTAATGAAATCCCTTGCCGTAAGCTATGATGGGTGAGCTATAGTAATGCGCAACTTACCAGAATATGAGGCCAGCATGAATGCCGTAAACCCCACGCTGGAGCAGCTAGAGCAGGTTTTGGCCGACACCCCAAAAGACCAGCCGGTGGTGATGCTTAACCTGCTAAGGTTCCGGGACAAGGCAAGCTACGCCGATGAGTCTCGCGAGTTGAGCGGGCGTGAAGCCTACCAGCTTTATATGCGGGAAGCGGCTGCTAGCGTTAGCGCAGTGGGCGCCGAAGTTATTTGGTCTGGCCGAAGTATTGGGTCACTCATTGCGCCGCCAGATGAATCATGGGATCAAGCTCTGCTTGTACGCTATCCGTCAATCGACGCGTTTATGGCAATGATTCAGAGCTCTGAGTACAAAGGTGTCGTGAAACACCGCACGGCTGCACTGAGCGACTCAAGACTGGTTGCTAATGTGGAAGCGCAAGGCTGAAGGCAAAGCTCAGCCCAAAAAACCTGATTCCAGCACGCCGGTCTGGCGTATGAGCATATAAGTCGCTGTACCTGCAGCGATAGAGAGTAAAGCATTGCGCCGCCAAAGGTGAACGATCACCACAAGCGCACCCGCCAGAATGGCATCAAGCCCCGGTACTGTTGCTGACCAATCCCCAGAACGCTGCAAGAATACCGTTGCCAGCAAAGCCATAACGGCTGCAGGCAGGTAACGCCCTAAGTGTTTGATGAGAGGGTGCTCGGTATGACGCTCAAAAAACAGAAACGGAATAATTCTTGTGGCAAAGGTCGCGATTGCCGCAATGGCGATGAATGCAGCAAGGTAGGTTGTTTCAGACATGGTTGCCGCTCTCCGACTTGGTCTTGGCTCGCAGGTTCCGGTATTGCAACAAAAGCACGGCGGTTACGATGGCGATGGCGCCGATCAGCTGATGAGCCGGTGGCAGTAATATCATGGCGAAACCCGCAGCGGCAGCGCCCGCCCACACAGGAAATGCGTCTCCTAGGGCTTTAAGTTGTTCGATTGTTAGCACGATAAACAAGGCCACAAGCGCAAACTCAATGCCTGTGCTGTCGAATGCCACATTACGACCCAGTAGTGCTCCCAGAGCACAGCCAACCACCCAGTAAACCTGGTTGAACGCTGTGATCCGGAAATCCACGTCCAGCTCATGAATTGTGTCCTTAGAGCGGGGTCGGCTGGTGAGCAGTGAGTAAGTCTCGTCGGTCAGCCCGAAAATCAAGTAAAGCTTGCGCCAGCCTGCGCCCCGGAATTGCCCGAGCAAGGACAGGCCGTAGAAAAGATGGCGTGCGTTGAGTACGAACATGGCAATGAACACTTCCAGTAAGCCCGCGCTTACTGCGAGTAGGCTAACCGCCAGAATCTGGCCGGCACCGGCATAGATCACCACGCCCATAAGCGGAGCAGCCCACCACGCATAGTCCAACTGAGTCGTGAACAGAACCCCGAAAGCCATGCCGAGTGGGAGGTAACCGAACAAAATCGGAAGTGTGAGACGAAAAACCAAGGAGTTCATTAGCATCCAAACGTTCTTGAAACGAGAGATAGTAGAGAATTGTTCGCGGTTTTGAAAGCGGGAAAGGGTTCTCCTTCGAAGGCATAATCCTTAAGATGGCGTTCTTCACAGGAGATTGTATGAGCGACGAAACTGGGCACCAGCCACAACCTGATCCTCGGGAGGAAAAGTTCCTTGTAGACAAGGAACTGCTGTCAGAAGATCAACTGAATGGTTTGGCAGAAGAGTACTGCACCCGCTATCACGGGCTCAATGATACCGAAAACCCTCTCGCCGAGTTGAGCGGTGTATTGATGGCCATTAGCCGGGGCAATTTGGTTGTCTGGTTTGATCCGGTAGAGAACACGGCCGGGCTGGGCGTGCCGAAATGATCAGTTAACCTCTCAGGGTATTTCGGTTTGCACCTACCCGGGGGCGTTAGTAAACGGTACAATTGCGCTGATTTCTGAAAGCGCTGTGCGAGGTGGATTTTGATCAGGGTATTGGTTGTAGATGACCATGAGCTGGTTCGTTCCGGGATAACCCGGATGCTCGCGGATGATCCAGATATTGATGTTATCGGTCAGTCTTCGTCTGGTGAAGACGCTATAGAGTTTGTGCGTAAGAGCCGCCCGGATATCGTATTAATGGATATCCGGATGCCAGGTATTGGTGGTCTGGAAGCTACGCGGCGAATCCTAAGAATAGACGACACGATCCGTGTGATCGTAGTAACCGCGTGCGCCGACGATCCTTATCCCGCTCGGGTCATGCAAAGCGGAGCCACCGCCTACATCACCAAAGGCGCGGATATCCGGGAAATGGTTCGTGCTATTCGTATGGCCCACTCGGGCCAGCGATACATCAGCCCTGAAATTGCCCAGAAAATGGCACTGAAACAGTTGGGTGGCGACAAAGATGAAGACGGCGACTTATCGCTATTTGATCGGCTGTCTGAGCGCGAAATGCAGATAGCCATGATGGTGGTGGACTGCCAGAAGGTACAGAACATTTCCGATAAGCTCTGCCTCAGTCCAAAAACCGTGAACAGCTACCGTTACCGAATCTTTGAAAAGTTGGAAATCTCCAGCGATGTTGAGTTGGCTCTGATGGCAGTGCGGTTTGGGTTACTTGATGCCCACAAGGTCTGATGCTACAAGCGAAAGCAGCGGGGAGTTCGACAGTAAACACTTCCTGAAACAGCTGACGGAGCGGCCCGGCGTCTATCGGATGTACGACGACGCCGGCTCGGTGCTGTATGTAGGTAAGGCCGGCAATCTCAAAAAACGGGTCAGCAGCTATTTTCGCAAGACTGGCCTGGCGCCTAAAACTGAAGCTCTGGTCGCAAAGATAGTCTCCATTGAGGTAACCATTACCAACAGTGAGACAGAAGCGCTGCTGCTTGAGCAAAACCTGATCAAGTCTCTGCGCCCGCCCTACAACATCCTGCTTCGGGATGATAAATCTTACCCTTATATCTATGTGTCTTCCCACAGCGATTATCCGTCGCTGACCTTTAGGCGTGGGCGCGCCAAAAAAGGTGGAGGAACCTGGTTTGGGCCGTTTCCGAGCTCCGGTGCTGTGAAAGAAAGTCTTAATGTGTTGCAGAAGGTGTTCCGCATAAGGTCTTGTAGCGAAAGCTATTTCAGCAATAGATCAAGACCCTGCCTGCAGTATCAGATTAACCGCTGTACAGCACCCTGTGTGGGGTATATTTCGCCCGAGGACTACCAACAGGATATCCGTCACGCCAGCCTTTTTCTCGAAGGCAAAAACCCGGTCATCATTCGTAATTTGATGGATTCCATGGAAGAGGCCGCCAAAAACCTCGAATTTGAAAAAGCAGCCGGTTACCGCGATCAGATCAATCATTTGCGCCATGTGCAGGAGCAGCAATCGGTAGACGGTGAGGGCGGTGACGCCGATGTGGTTGCCATCGCGCAGGATGCCGGTGTGGTGTGCGTTGTGGTCATTATCGTGCGCGGGGGCAGGGTTTTAGGAACCAAAGACTACTTCCCTCGCTATTCCCTTGAGCAGTCGGAGGGCGAGTTGCTCAGTGCCTTTCTCGGCCAGTATTATTTTGGCGGCAACACCCGCCGCGAGATTCCGCAGGATGTGCTGGTACCGGTTGAAGTTGAAGGGCAGGCGCTTCTTGCTCAGGCGCTTTCCGATGCAGCTGGCCGTGAGACCCGCATACGTGGAAATGTGCGGGGAGAGCGCCGGCGCTGGCTGGAACTGGCTATGACTAATGCCCGGCAAACCCTGCTTACCCACCTCGCCAGCAAGGAAACCGTTTATCGGCGCTTGCTAGCGCTGCGGGACATGCTGGAGCTTGCGGAGACGCCGTCACGGATGGAGTGTTTCGACGTTAGTCACAGCCATGGTGAAAATACCGTCGCTTCCTGTGTCGTTTTCGATGAGAATGGGCCCCTGAAAAGTGACTACCGGCTATATAATATCGAAGGTGTTAAAGCCGGAGATGATTACGGTGCCATGCGCCAAGTACTGACCCGCCGTTACCGCCGCATGGTTGCAGGTGAGGGCAAGCGCCCCGATCTTGTGTTCATAGATGGTGGTAAGGGGCAGTTGAACATTGCCCGGGAAGTGTTTGATGAACTTGGGGTTTCAGATATCCCCCTGATTGGCGTGGCCAAGGGTGCAGCCCGGCGCGTGGGCATGGAGCAGTTGATTGATGCCATGACCGGCGACGTATTCCGTGCGCCTGCTGAGTCGCCGGCATTGCACCTGATTCAGCACATACGGGATGAGTCGCACCGCTTCGCTATTACCGGGCACCGCGCAGGACGCGACAAGAAGCGTCGCCAGTCGACCCTGGAAGGCATTGAAGGGGTTGGCCCCAAACGGCGCCGGGAGCTAATCCGGTATTTTGGTGGCATACAGGAACTACGCAAAGCCAGTGTTGATGAAATGACTAAGGTTCAGGGCATCAGTAAATCACTGGCTGAAAACATATACGCAGCACTGCACGACGAGTGATTACAGTATGAATTTACCCAACCTGCTCACACTCTCCCGCATCATTATGATTCCGGTTTTTGTGGTGGTTTTTTATCTCCCGGTGCAGTGGAGTTATATGGCGAGTGCGGCGATTTTCGGCATAGCGGCCGGGACGGACTGGTTAGACGGCTATCTCGCCCGAAAGCTTGACCAGAGCACGCCATTCGGCGCTTTTCTCGACCCGGTTGCCGACAAGTTGATGGTGGCGGTCGCGCTGGCGCTGCTCATTCAAGAGTATTCCGCACTTCTGCTTACCATACCTGCAACGGTGATTATCGGTCGGGAAATTGTGATATCCGCATTGCGGGAATGGATGGCAGAAATAGGCAGCCGTGCCAGCGTTGCCGTTTCATACATCGGCAAGATTAAAACCACGGCGCAGATGGCATCCATTGTGGGCCTGCTGGCATTTCCTCCGGGCCAGCTTCTTTCAGAGGTTGCCGTGGGTCTGTTGTATATCGCTGCGGTTTTAACGCTCTGGTCTATGGGGCTTTACATCAAAGCGGCTTGGCCGGATTTGTTCCCCGAAGAGGACTAATTCGGGGGTGTCTCACATGCCCTTGCCCAGTCGATAACCTCTTCTGCAAGCCTTTCTCCGGCACTGCCGAAAGCCTGCACAATTGAATCTATGCTCTTGTCTCCTGCCGGCATAGACACGATGAAGTTGTCGGAGCAAAGTGTTTCCCGTGAGCGGTTATCGATCAGCTGTCCATAGATAGCAATTGTCACCCGGGTACTGTCGCCTTGGCTGACAGTGTGGAAGGCTGTAATTTCAGTAGCCAGGTTCAGGTCGGTATTGCCTGGCCCAGTATCCATGATGACGTCTCGAAAGCTTGCCGTTGCCCTGAATACGCCCACCAGCATATCGCGCAGGATAACGGGCACTGTATCTCGCCACCGAACGCCCCCATAGACTCTGAACTCCCATGGCACCGGCTTTGCTAAAATTCTTGTGCTGTTAAAGGGCTCGGACGCAAAAGGTGTATCAACCCGAAGGCTCTGGGGCAGGCTGGTTACACTCTTTTGCAGGCCCTGCGGCACCGGAAAATCCATCACCCTGGGTGCTTCCGGTGACGGAAACACCGTGCAGGCTGTCATAACCCCAGAAACGACCAGCGCGGTGCCCACAGTCTTGAACGTTTTTATAGCATTATTAATCACTGGGATACCTCCTTGATGCTAGGGCCGCCCCAGATGGTTCCCGTGGGGTCTTCTTCCAGCCGGCGGGTGAACTGGTTAAGGTTTCTGAGCGTGTTACGCAGTTCTCTCAGAGCCGGTGCTAGCTCACCCATACCCTGAAGCCCGGAATCTAGAGCGCCTTCGTTATCCCGGGTTAACTGATCAAGTCGTGCAACGGTTTGTTGAACCGTTTTCATGGCTGCGCTCATGCTGATCAGTACCGATTTGCCTTCGTTTTGTAACAGAGCATTGGCGTTATCCGACACTGTGGAAACCTTAATTGCCGCTTCTGCAGCGCGCTTGCTGGCGTCGTCCATGCGCTCAAGCAGAGCCACGAGCTTGTCGCGGTTGTCTAGCAAGGAGTCGCTGGCATCCTTGGCGTTGCGCAGAATAGCTGTCAGGTTTTCGGTGTTTTCCTCTGAGAGAACCTTATTCGCGCTGGTGAGCAACTTTTCTGCTTTGGTTAGTAGTGCTTCACCGTTGGTCAGGAGGCTGTTAAATGCCGAAGGTTCAGCAGTGATCTGTGCAGGATGCTCTCTGCTGCCCTTCAGCACGGGGCTATCTGTGCTGCCGCCGCTGAATTGAACGCTCATGCTGCCGGTAATATTAGCCAGCACCAGCCCGGCGCGGGTGTTCTCACGCACGGGAACACTCTCCTCCACGCGCACCAGAACCCGAACGTGGCTGGGGTTATCGTCCCCCAGCTTTAGCTCCAGCACATCGCCTACTTCAATGCCGCTGTATAGAACCGGGTTGCCCTTAGACAAGCCGCTTACCGCGTGATCAAACACAATTTCATAATAGACCCACTCGCGGTCAGCGGATGACTTGGCTAGCCACAACGCGAAAAACAGTGCTGCCACAACCGCAATCAGCGTAAACAGCCCGATGATCACGTGATGTGCTTTTGGTTCCATAGTCTCTTACTCCCGTTGCCGGCTCGGTTCCTGAGCCCGGAATGCGTAACTGGCGGCCCGCCCTCGGGGGCCATGGAAATAATCCTGGATCCATGAATCGTCTGTTGTTGCGACTTTTTCAATCCGGTCTGCAACCAGCACCTTCTTTTGAGACAGCACGGCCACTCTGTCGCAGGTTGTATACAGTGTGTCCAAATCGTGGGTGACCAGAAAAACAGTCAATCCCAGTGCGTCCCGGAGGGTAACGATAAGTTTATCAAAAGCCGCCGCGCCAATTGGGTCAAGGCCCGCGGTCGGCTCGTCCAGGAACAAGATTTCAGGATCCATTGCCAGGGATCGCGCCAAGGCTGCGCGTTTGACCATACCACCAGAGAGTTCCGACGGGTACTTGCGGGCAGAATCGGCTGGCAAGCCGGTCAGTGCCAGCTTCATGCGGGCTAACGCCTCCGCGTCGGAGCGGGACAGTCTGCAATGCTCAATCAATGGCAGCGCAATGTTCTGTACCAGGTTCAACGAAGTGAACAAGGCGCCCTTCTGAAATAGAACGCCAAACCTTTGTTCAGTTTCTGAGCGTTCTTTGGTGCTCAGTTCGTCCAGGTCTTTCCCGAATACCCGGATACGACCAGCCGTAGGCTTATGCAGGCCAACAAGGCTTCTGAGTAATACGGATTTGCCCGTCCCCGAACCACCAACAACCCCCAGGATCTCTCCCTTGAAAAGATCCAGATCAAGATGCTCGTGAACGACATGGCTGCCAAAGCGGTTATCAAGACTCCGGACTTCGATGACGGGCGCAGGCTGGCTGTCCGTTTTCTGAACGTTTGAGTTCGTCATGATTTACCAGCCCATTTCCATAAAGAAAAGCGCAGCAATGGCGTCCAGAAGAATAACGACAAAAATAGATTGAACCACGCTGGATGTTGTATGCACGCCCACCGATTGAGCACTGCCGCCTACCTTGAACCCTTCGAGACAGCCAATAGCCGCGATTAGAAAAGCTAAAATGGGCGCTTTCGACATACCCACCAGAAAGTGCTTCAGCGCAACGTCCCGCTCCATAATCGCCATAAACTGAGCCGGGGAAATATCCAGGGAAATCGCACAGACCATAGCGCCACCTGCTAAACCGGCGAGCATTCCCACAAAGGTAAGAATAGGCAGGCTGATCATCATCGCCAGAACCCTGGGGATTACCAGCAGTTCAACCGGGTCCAGCCCCAGCGTGCGAATGGCGTCGAGCTCTTCGTTTACCTTCATGGCGCCAATCTGTGCCGTGAAGGCACTGGCGGTGCGACCTGCAAGTAGAATGGCGGCGAGCAGAACCCCGAATTCCCGTAAGAACGAAAAGGCGACCAGATTGACCGTATAGATAGTGGCCCCAAAGTCTTTCAGCACCGTGGCACCAAGGAACGCCACAACGGCACCCACCAGAAAGGTGAGCAGAGCCACAATCGGAAGGGCGTTGAGCCCGGTGTTCTGCAGGGCCGCTACAAATGGTGTAACACGCCACCGGCTGGGCCTAGGCAAAACAATAAAAAGTGTTGCGAGAATCTGCCCAACAAATCCCGCCAAGAGATAGATCAGGTGCCAGATGGCTTCCACGGTTTTGCCGGTTTCGGTGAGAAACTGCAAGACGGGATTAAGGCCTTCAGGCTCCAGCGCAGGCTTTTCCTGCATAGCATCAGCTACGGCTTGTAGCAGTGCGTTTTGTTCTTGGGGCAGCGTGCCATCCTGTTGTGTGAGTGCGCTCAGGGTTTCCGACCCCAGCAGCGCAACCAGAAGAGAGGCGCCTGCTGTATCGACCCGCCCGAGCGCCTTTAGATCAACATGTTCCGTTTCCCATCGCTGATCAGAATATTCTTCGATCTGCTTTTTAAGTGCCTGATAATCGGCAAGAGTCCAGTCGCCCCGAATAGCCAGGGTGCCGTTCTGGCTCCGGATCTGGGAAGCGTTTTGATGTTCTGGGGAGCTGGCACTGTTGGGCACGGGTGTCAGAAATCCAAAAGTTGGTTGGTTAGCTTACTAGCTTAGAGACTACAGACGCTATCTGCCAGTATCCGGCGGTCTTCCTCGTCGTGGCTGGCAAGCACAATGAGTGTGCCTCTGGCTTTTTGTTCTAGTAAGAGCTGCCTCAGAAGGCCCCGTGCATCGCTGTCCAGTCCAGCCAGGGGCTCATCTAGGAGCATCACTGGCTGTTGGCGCAGGATCGCTCGTAACAGAGCAACACGTTGCCTCTGGCCGCCAGAAAGGTCGCCGGGCAAACGCTTGCCAAAACCGCCAAGGCCAACGCTTTGTAAACCCCGCTCGATACCCTGTTCATCCTCTGGTGAGAGTTTAAGGCCCGGGTGAATGCCTAGGCCAATATTGGCCTCAACGCTCAAGTGTTCGAACAGGTTGTGCTCTTGAAAAACACTGGTCATGGGCCGTTGCCAAGGCGCGCTATTGCGAAGGGATTTATTCTGCCACAGGATGTCGCCAGAGCGAGGTTCAAGAAAGCCTGCCAGAAGATTCATTAGTGTCGATTTCCCCGATCCACTGGCGCCATGGATGGCAATGCAATGGCCTGGCTCTATAGTGAAATTAAAGTTCCACGGGGTTTCCTGCTCTGGATAAGCGAAAACCAGGTTCTTTGCTTCAAGCATGTTCTGGCTCCGAAACAGTGCGGGTAGAGTGGGTCGCCAGGCTGGCTCTGAATAGGGGGGAGCCCAGCCGGTTAAACAGGCTGAACAGCATCAGTAGAAGTAATACCAGCCACAACCCGGTCGCGGCGGCGGCATCCATCCGGTAGCTACCCAATTGCTGGTAAAGCAGCACCGGCAGAGTGGGCTGGCCCGGGCTCCCGAACAGGGCTATAACGCCGAAATCCCCCAGTGACAAACCTGTGCCGTACGCCATTGCCAATGCCAGAGGCTTGCGCAGGCGCGGCCAGTGCAGCCAGCGCCAGCGATACCAGCCCAGCACGCCAAGTTGATCGGCCTGTTGGCGGCTCGCCGAATCCAGGCTTCCCATGGGGCCTCGGAGCATCTGCAATACAAAGGGTAACGCCATCATTGCGTTGATCAGCGTAACCAGCACCAAGCCTTGGCTGGAGTTGCCAAGGCTTGGCCGGAACAGCAGAAACAAGCCAGTGCCGAGTACCAGTGGCGGAACCATCAGGGGAAGGTACGCAGCTACATCCGTAAGCCGAGTAATCGCAGGCTTGGCCGCAGTGGTTCCGCAAGCCAGAATCAGCAGTGCGGCGCTTACCGACATGAGCCCGGCGGGCAGAGCGATGGCCAGGCTTCTCAGCGTGGCATCGAGCAAGGCGGGGTTTACAGAGAAAGAGCCTTCCGGGAAGAAAGCAGAACCCATCCCCGGCAGTCCCCGAAGTAAAATGGCAATCAGCGGCATCAACAGGAACAGCACAAACACTACCATAGCTGCCCCGTCCCCCAAGCGTGCCCAAACTGAGCTGCCTGCTTTACTCCGGTGTGAAGCAACCCGCCGGTCCGGAAGTAGCGATGCGGTGAGCCCTTTACGGGCCGCCAACCACCAAAGAAAGCCGCAGATAACCAGCTGAACCATGGCAAGAAGAGCGGCCTGGCCGGCATCGAATTCAAAGCGCAACGACTGGTAGATGGCAACCTCAATGGTGGTGGCCGCTGGCCCTCCGCCGAGGGTCATTACGATGGCAAAACTGGTAAAACACAGGGTGAAAACCAGAGCCGCAAGGCCAGGCATCACGGGTTTCACCGCCGGCCACTCCACGGCACGCCAATACCACCAGCGCCCAAGCCCCAACTGCGCGGCAACCCGGCGCTGGGATGGCGGTGCGTTCTCAATGGCTTGTAAAAGAATCCGTGCGGCCAGGGGCGCGTTGAAAAACACGTGGGCCAGCACAATACCGTTGATACCGTAGAGGTTCCAGGACGTGCCCAGCCAGTCGCCGGCTAAACCCGTGAACCAGCCTTGGCGCCCATAAACACTCACCAGGCCAGATACCGCCACAATTGAGGGAAGCACAAGGCTGAGCTCCATTAAGCGGAGCAAAGCTGAACGACCGGGAAAGGCCGGTTGCCTGGCTAGAATTCTGGCTACAGGAATGGCCACAAGCAGGCTGAGCACAACAGAGAGAAACGCCTGCCAAACGGTAAAGGTAACCACGGTGCGTAGATAACGGTTACGCCAGAGCTCGCTCAGATCCGGGAGCGAGGCCTCCCATACCAACGCACCCAGCCCCGCCATCGCCAGTACTATGAGTGCACTGGCGATGGCCAGCCCGGGCCAGAGCCGCCATCCGGGGCGGCTGAAAGGTGCAGGGTGCCGGTTAGGATTCATCAGAGTGGGCACATTTAGGTTTAGCGGGTCATTGCGTCGAGCCACTCATTCAGCCATTCACGCCGATTGTCGTTTGCCACTTTCGGGTCAAAATAAAGTGCCTCTGAGGGCTGAATCAGCTTATCGAACACCTCTGGCAGCTCGTCGCCCAGATCCGTGGCTGGATACATGACGTTTTTCAAAGGAATGTGGCGCTGAAAATCGGCGGTTAGCATAAAGTCGAGAAACGCTCGGCCCAGTTCTTTTTGGTCGGATGATTGCACCAATGCTGCAACTTCAACTTGCAGGTAGTGGCCCTCCTTGAATTCGGCAGCCTGGTACCGGTCAGTTTTATCCACCGCCATGTGGTACGCAGGAGAGGTGCTGTAGGACATAATCATAGGCGCCTCGCCGTTCATGAACAGCGAGAAGTAGCCGTCGCTCCAGCTTTTGGTTGTGGTGAGAATTTTGCCCTTAAGCTGCTGCCATTTTTCTGGAGCCTGATCGCCGTATACGTGGCGCATCCATAACAGCAGCCCAAGGCCGGGTGTGCTGGTTCTGGGATCCTGGATAATGATCTTTAAATCATCAGGCGCTGCGATAAGCGCTTCCAGGCTCTCCGGCGGATTAGGTAGTTTTTCGGTATCGTAAACAAACGCGAAGTAGCCCCAGTCGTAAGGTACAAATACTGAATCCTGCCAGTCGATCGGCAAGTTCAGGGCGGATAGATCGATTTCATGGTTCGCCAGCAAACCCGTCTGCCGCGTTGTTTCCATGGTGCCAGTATCCAGCCCCAGCACCACGTCGGCTTGGGTGCTTTTGCCTTCAAGGCGCAGGCGTTGAAGAATGTCACCACCGCTATCCAAAACCACATAGTTAATCTGGCAATTGCACGTCTTCTCGAAGGTTTCCTTAACGGCAGGCCCGGGGCCCCATTCGGCAGCAAAAGATGGGTGGGTATAAATTGTGAGAGAGGATGCTTTTTGAGCGTTTGCCGGCACAGAGGCCAAAGTGAACAGGAGCAGTGTAAGCGCTCGAATGAGCATGATGTTATAACCTCCGCAGCAGATCAGGGGTAACCATAAAAGGCAACCGTGCCGCGGGCCCCACCGAAACCGGTGAGTGCTCAATCCCTTCGCCGGCATAATCCGGATCAGGTTCCGCGGGTATGGTCTCAGCCCGGCATTTGCCCGGCACCCCGTTGAGTTGGTTTGAGTGTACCATGCTCACAATGCCATTTCTTTTAGGGAGAACACGGGTGCCAAGATTTTTACACACAGCGGACTGGCAGATGGGCCGCACGTACAGCCGGTTTGACACCGAAGACGGTGCAGCGCTGGTAGAAGCACGTTACGAGGCCATAGAGAAGCTGGCTGCGCTGGCCACAGAGCACCAGTGTGATGCGGTGCTGGTGGCAGGGGATGTGTTTGATGCCCAAACGGTCTCCGATCGCACCATCCGGCGGGTATTTAATGCCACCCGTGGCTTTGCTGGCCCTTGGGTAATGCTGCCCGGCAACCACGACGCGGCGCTTGCAGAGAGTGTTTGGACGCGCGCAATGCGCCTTGATGCGGTCCCAGAAAACGTACACCTCGCGCTTGAATCCGGTGTTTTTCCATTACCAGAGCAGGGTATCGCCGTGCTGGCGGCACCTCTAACGCAGCGCCATACCTACGGCGATCTGACCCAGCCATTTGACGAGTTAGAAACGCCCTCAGATTTGCTGAGAGTAGGCCTGGCCCACGGCAGTGTGCAGGGTGTACTACCAGAGGACATTGATTCCACAAACCCCATCGCCCCGGACCGAACACAAACCGCAAAGCTGGATTACCTGGCCCTGGGTGACTGGCACGGTGTAAAGGAGATCAACGAGCGTACCTGGTACAGCGGCACACCAGAGCCGGAACGCTTCCGCAATAACGATGCGGGGTATGTCTTGATTGTTAATATCGAAGAACCGGGCGCGACACCGAAGGTTACCCGGCATGAAACCGCACGCTATCAATGGCACCAGTGGCGAGAGACTTTGTCCGTGCCTTCCGACCTGGATGAGCTGTTGCATCGAATCAACCAGTTGCCTGAAGCCTCGGTTCTGGACTTGAAGCTGAGCGGCACGCTTACATTGGCCGGTGATCAAAAACTGATCGATGCACTTTCCATAGCAGAGGCAAGGTACCGCAGCGTTACCTGTGACCGAACCGGACTGCAGTTGGAACCTACTGAGGATGACATCGCCGCCTTGCATGCAGATGGCTATCTCGGAGAAGTGGTTCAGGAACTACGAAAAAGACAGCAAACTGCCGACGTTGATGGTGACGCAGAAGTAGCACGGGATGCCCTAGCCATTCTGGCCAGCCTGCTGACATCAAAGGACACCGAGGTGGCCCAATGAAGCTTCAGCGTTTACGGGTTGAGCAGTTTCGCCAGTTCCGGCAGGGCTTTGAGTTGGGTAACCTGCAGCCCGGTATCAACCTGATACACGGCCCCAACGAATCTGGTAAAAGTACGCTGGTTCGCGCCATTCGCGCGGCGTTTTTTGAGCGCTACCGATCAAAATCCGCTGAGGACCTTGCGCCCTGGGGAGATTCCTCGGCTGCGCCGACGGTTGAGCTCTCTTTTGAACATAATGGCCAGCACTGGCGATTGGACAAGCGCTTCCTTAAGCGGCACCGCTGTGATTTGTTGATTGATAGCACGGGGTTTAGCGGTGAAGAAGCCGAAGAGAAGCTTGCAGAATTGCTGGGTTATCAATTCCCCAAAAAGGGCGCTAGCAAAGAAGAGCATTGGGGTATTCCGGGTTTGCTTTGGGTCGAGCAGGGCACTGGGCAGGATATTGAAAAGGCCGTTTTGCACGCCGGCGGTCATCTAAAGTCTGCTTTGAACAACCTGGTAGGCGAGGTGGCCAGTACGGGTGGTGATGAAGTTATCCAGGCCGTGGAACAGCAGAGAAAAGAGCTGCTGACAGCCACCGGAAAACCTCGGGGTGACTACTTAACCCTAGCCAATAACCGGGAAACTCTGCAGCAGCAGGTGACCGATCTGCAGGCCCGGGTTGAACAGTATCAGGTACAGGTAGACCGCTTGGGCAGCTTGGCGATTGAGCACGACAAAGCCAGCCGAGAGCGTCCTTGGGAAACGGCTCGGCATAGCATGCAGCTTGCAGAAACAAAGTACCGGGAAATTGAGGCGCTGCAGGAACAACAAAGCCGTGGAAAAGACTCCCTGATTCAACTGCAGCAAAACCTCTCTTTGCTGCAACAAAACCAGGCCCACTGGCGCAACCAGAGCGAACAGCTGGAGCAGCGTCACAAAAGTTACGAGAACGCCAGAAAACAACGTGAACAGGAAGAGCTTGCCAGTCCTGAACTGGTGAAGGCGGTTAAAAGCGCCCGCAGCCAATACCAGCTCGCCACCGGAGCCGTGCAGCAGGCTCATCTCAGAGACAAACGGGAGCGTCTGAAAAAGGACTGTGCGAGGCTGGAAGCAGAGCTGGCCAAGTTGAAGCAGAGCCAAGAGACGGCCAAAGGCATTCAGGCATCGCTGGATGGCGCCCGCAAACAGAAACAACTGAATCAGATTGATGCGGGTGCTGTGCGCCAACTTAAGCAGGCCCAGCGCGAACTGGATGATGCGACTATCCGCATTCAGACCGTTGCCACCCGTGTTACCTGGAATCTGGACCCAGGCAAAGGCCTGGTTCTGGATGAGCAGAGCATTGAGGGGCAGGGTGAAAAGCTTCTCATGGAGCCCAGTGTTCTCGAAATTCCCGGCTTGGGTAGCCTTGGTATTCAGCCCGGTGGTGACGACCTTGCAAGCCTCCGCCGCCAACTTGAGAGGCTGGAGCAGTCTCTTTCGCAGCAATTAGCTGCGCTGGCGGTAGAGTCAGTTGAGGCGGCCGAGGTTAAACAGGGGCGACTTCAGGATGCTGAGGTACAGATACAGCGCTTTGATGAGCTCTTGAAATCCCTGGCCCCGAATGGAATTGAGCGGCTGCATTCAGCAAGAGCAGACGGAGAATCCGAACTACTGGCCCGCACTTCCGAGTTTGAAGCCTTGCCGCAAGCTGCAGCCATTGAAGGAGACGAAAAGTCCCTGAGCCTTGTGGAAACTGAGTTAAAACAGGCGGAACAACGGCTGGCGGACGCAGAATCCCATCAGCGACACCAGGAAACCCAGTTGCTGAAAGCTCGCCACGCTAGTGAGGCGGCCCACCGCGAGTGGCAGCGAATGACAGATGAGCTGAATAGCCCCGAGCGACAGCAGCAAATTGAAAAGCTTACCCAGGATATCACCGCCGCTGAAAACCAGCAGGCACAACTTGAAACTGCCCTCAAAGAGCGCCAAGCAACAATCAACGAGGCACGCCCTGAGCTTGTTAAGCAGGACATTGAGCGCTTCCGAGCTACCGCCGAACACCAAGAAATAGCTCAGCAAAAGCGAGCCCTGGAACTGAGTGAAATCAGGGCAAGGCTTGAAGCTTGGGGCGCAGAAGGGCTGGAGGAGCAACACAACGAACACGTGGCTGAGCTGGAGCACGTTAACCGCCGGTACCTTGAGCTGGATCGAAGGGCCAAGGCGCTAGACCTGTTGCTGAGCCTGCTGAAAGAAAAGCGCCAAGCCCTGACACGCCGGCTACAAGCGCCGTTACAGAAGCACCTGGATCACTACCTGACCGTGCTGTTTCCAGAAGCCAGCCTAGAAGTGGATGAAAACCTGATGCCAGGCAAGTTCAGCCGGGGCAGTGAACTGGGCCAGATGGCCGAGCTGAGCTTTGGCGCCCGGGAACAAATGGGCTTGATCAGCCGCCTGGCCTACGCCGATCTGTTGCAGGAAGCAGGGCGCCCAACGCTGATCATTCTGGACGACACATTAGTGCACAGCGATGCTGAGCGCCTAGATGGCATGAAGCGTATCCTGTTCGATGCCGCGACCCGGCACCAGATACTGCTGTTTACCTGCCACCCCGAAAAATGGCGGGATCTAGGCGTTGAGCCACGGGATCTTGAGGTTTTGAAATTACAGGCTGCAGCTGGTTAAAAATTACTCACAATCCCCCAATAAAACAAAAACTTAAAAAAAGGTATTGACGAAAGAGCCGTAATCCGTAGAATACGCATCCGTTGTCGGGGCATTGCTTCGATAACTAGCTTAAGCAGTGAAGAGCGGGAATAGCTCAGTGGTAGAGCACAACCTTGCCAAGGTTGGGGTCGCGAGTTCGAATCTCGTTTCCCGCTCCAATTACTTCAAGTCTCTCAATGCCTACCTGAGAGCACAAAGACTCGATTCCTTCGATCTTTTTAGGCGCGGTGGCAGAGTGGTCATGCAGCGGACTGCAACTCCGCGTACGCCGGTTCGATTCCGACCCGCGCCTCCATTGTTTCCTTTCATATCAGTATCTTACATTGGTCAACTCTTGGTATTTTGTCCAGAAGCCTCGTGAACTCCGATGACGGCTGCCAGTTCCCGTTGTAAATGATTAAGTCGAGACGAGAAAACTGGCATACCTCTGCGGATTTTTGAACTGGTCAGGCAGGGGCAGTCGCTTGCTTCAATCCGCAGTGATACCAACTTTCATGGCAACGCGCTCGCCGTCCACTGAATCGATCTTTTTGGGATCCAGAAGACGCACTCGGTCAGTTGCGATACTGGCATCCGCATTTGGGTCGACCAGGGAGTCCAATCCCGCTCCGTCGGATGACTCATTCTGTTTTTCAGTGAAACGCGTCTGGACTGCCTCCAGGTCAGTTTCCGGGTAATACGAGCTGAACATCGTCTCGACAATACTCTGGTTAGACTCGGCCGTCAGCCTGGGATCCGCAACTTCGCGATCCGCCCCAGCCAATCTTTGCCGCAGGGCTTCTGTGGCTTTTTCACGTTGCAGGGCTGGGCCATCAAAATTTAGGCTGAAGGGGCCGGCAAGCTCCAGGGCCAGCGCCGGGCGCTGATTGAGGGCCTCGCGTAGTTTGGCGATGCGCTCGCGCTGGGGAGGGAGCAGGTCGGTGCGCCCCTTTGCGAATTCAACCTGGCCCAGGTTCTCCGAGCCCGCGCCGACGAGGTTTGCCAGAAAACTGAACGGCGCAGTGATGACAGACGTAATGGCATCTCCCAGTGCCTGGCGGATGACCTGGTTGAAGTCGAATTCCGGGTCGCCAACATTCCCGGTCACCGGGAGATTGAGATCAATCACGCCGTCGCTGGAGGCCATCTTTTCTCCGAGCTTCAGATCATGGAGCACCAGGTTGTTTTGTCCGTCGAGTTGTCTGCTCTCGATCGTATAGTCGAGATCGAGATCCATGGTGCCCCCCGCGATCTTGCGGCCCGCGAAATCCACCGTGTAAGGGGAGTATTCCGCGACCTGACCCTCCAGATCCACACGCGCTGGCTGATCCGAGGTGGAGTTCAAGGTCGATATCTGTCCGTTCAGGGTGTGGATGCTCGTTGAGAAGGGCAACGGCAGTGAGTAATCCGCAAACCGGAGGGTGCCGCCAGCTGTCCGAAATTGGTGGTCTGATCCTCGTGGATGACGACCCTGCCGGACAGGCCGTCGATGGTGATGGTAGCCGTCTCAAGCTGCTTTTCTTTGATCCCTAAATCAAGCTGTTCGGTCTGGAGGCCTTGCCAACCAATAAGCAGTTCGTCATTGGAAGCGCCCCTGATACTCAATGAGTCAACGCCGGCGGAGCCCTGAAAGGCAAACGGCTGCTGGGCATTTTTATGGATTTGCCCGCTCAGGTTCAGGGTACCGCTATCGAGCCTCACATCCGCGAACTGCCTCAAGTAGGGTTCGGCCTGCTTCAGTGCCAGTTCATCGATACGGGCGCTACCCTCCAGGGCGGTGGTCGGTAGAAGCTGAAGGGTACCGTCAAAGGCGAGCTTACCGCCTCCCGCGAGCTGCCCGTCCAGACGCAGAGGAAAACGAGTATTTTTCTGCAGCGTAAGGTCCTTTACGGATACCAGGACACTCTGCAGTACCAGCGACACCTGTTCCGGTTGATTCGCGGCAACGGCCGCCGGGTCCTGTAGGTTGTCAGCAAAGCGCAGAATACCGCCCTCAACGCGCAAATCGTTGATCCGCAACGCAGGCAGTGAATCGGGTTTATTTTCGGCCGGGGCCGTGTCAGAGGACTCTGATGCCAGCCGGGAGAGGCGGGTTTCGCCCGAGGCGAAGCGTTCTTCCAGAATGATCGGTTTGTCGAGACGGATAGTCTGAAAAGTCCAGGTTCTGTTGACCAGGCTCGACCAGGCAAGATCGATAAACAACCGATCCCAGCCGAGCAGCTGCCGGTTGTCAGTGTCGTCCAGTTCAACCCCGTCGATCTGGAGCGTCAGCGTGAAGGGATTGGCCTGTACCATCTCTATGCGGAGTTCGCGCCCAAAGTCTTTCTCAGCGAAATTCACCGCGAGGTACTGGATAATCCAGGGCAACGCAAAAAAGCCCAGTAATGTGTACAGGATGATCAACACGAGCAGCCAGAACCGGACCCGGCGCGGCGAAGCCCATCCTGTTCGTAGACCGCCGCCAAATCGGCGAAGTAAACCGCTGTACATAAGACCACGACCGTTGAAATGGGCTATATTACACAGTGTAGACCCGCCTGCACTCAACGCCACTTTTGCGCGAGTCTATTTTTGAAGCTATTACCATATTTCCTTATGTAACGTATTGAATCGATAGAATATGCGACCATATGATAGGCATTAAACTGGGCTTGTATATCGAACAGAACGTCAAACAGGCTCAGAGCGTCACAGAAAATATCGGTTCTATATTTTTAAGCTGAAACAACGATTTCTTAATGACTTGAAATTTCTGGATTTAATCATGAAGTGAAGGAGCGAATTATGGAAAATGTAAATGCGGACGGCACATATCATTGCGCGCACGAAGGCTGCGGTTGCAAAGTGGCCGATGATGAAACACATATCAAAACCGCGACAGGTATATTTTGCAGCAGAGAGTGCTCAGAAGGGAAAGGCTGCAACCATTCCGATTGTAACTGTGGTTCCAGTTAGATTCATAGCCGGGATTGTTTATTAGCGGGACTCCAGCCTGGCAGGCGTGTGAAAGGACCGGTCTGGGGGAATGAGTCAGGCGCACCGGAGGAGAAATCAGATGGGTTTGATTTTATCCGGGGCCTTTATTGTCATGTTCATCATGGTTGATGTGGTGTGGGCCACACTGACCACTCAGGGGGGCGGGCCGCTGACGACCTTACTGACCCGCGGGGCCAAAGGGTTATCGGGCGGAGTGTACTGGTTATTCGGAACCCGGTTCTTGACGAAGGGTGGGAGTAGTTTGAGTTTGAAAGGGAAGATCCGGAGGATGTTAGGAGGTAATAACCCGTAGGATTAAAAGGCACTATTGCTTTTTCATTCATTCCATAACCAACAGCGGCGGCTTAAGAATAGAATACTTTTCCCCACACTTCATAACTGCCCCTCGTTAAAGCCGATGCCAACTAGACCACGTACTATAAATACACTCTTGCTTCGGATTACATTGTGTTAATAAAAACCACATTATTATTACCCGTAATGATGTCTGAAACGCTTTGAAAAGGCGTCCAAATGGTTCTATATTTAAATTACTAACTTTTGTATCCGAAAACGAAATCCAGCGTTATCTTCTAGATAACAAAATTTTAGTAGTTAGGGGAAAATCCTATGCGCAACATTTTCTATCTCATCGGAGTTATCGTTGTCGTTCTGGTGGTTTTCAGTCTGGTCTTTTAGTTCAAGAAGTTCACCATGACGAATACTGAAGAAAATAGTCCTCGCGGTGAAAAGCCGATAACAGAGCAAGTCAGGCAAGCCGCCGGCGCTGCTTCAGAAAAAGTGAAAGCCGGTGCGCAGGAGGCCGCAGACACAGTGTCAGCCGAAGCTGCCCATTAGCTGATGAAGCGAAGGGGGCTGCAGCGGATGAGGTTAAAGATGTCGCTTCGGCCCTCCGGACCGCTGCAAAAGAAATGCGCAGTGGCTCTGCTCAGGAACGGACGTTCAGCCAGATCGCAGAAGAGCTGGCTGATGCCTCTGATGCTATGCGTGACAAAGATCTGGGCGAGGTGGTAGGTGCTGTTTCGAACTTTGCCCGGCGCAATCCGATGGTTTTTCTTGGCAGCGCGGCTTTGATTGGTTTCGCCGCAACCCGTTTTGCCAGGGCATCCGATGATGGCAGGTCCGATTCCAAGGGCGCCGGCCAGCATCGAACCCAACCGGATCGATACACCACCGGTGACCGGTTTGGCACTTCCAGCTCAGCCAGCGTCCAAAGCCCGGCAGGCACGCCCAGTCGTGGAGGAAACACGATATGAGCACCGATCCAAATAAATTCGCCAGAGGCTTGCTGACCGACGCCCTGAGCCACGTCAGTTCTCTTGTTCGGAGTGAAGTCGATCTGGCCTGGTCCGAAATTAATGAAAACCTTAAAAGCGCAGGCGTTGTCTTTGCGATCATTGCCTTTGTGATGATCAAAAAGGGCATGAGTGATCTGGAACTCAGCAGTCTCGCCCCAATTCGCACAGCGAAAAATGTAAAGCGCGACGCGCAAGCCGTGAAGGGGGTTTATGATGAAAAATGATTCACGCAGTCCCGAAGAAATTGAACGTGAGATTGAGCGTGAACGTGCCGGCCTGACCGACGCGCTGGATGGCTTGCAGAATAAGTTCTCGGTTGAGTCAATTGCGCGTCAGGTTTCGGACCAATTCCGTGAGCACGGTGGTGACATAGGGTGTGTCAGAAGCGGTTAAGTGTAATCCAGTGGCTTTGGCGTTAACCGGTGTAGGTCTCGCCTGGTTAATGATGGGAGACAAGTCCGTGAGATTACGGATCATGCTGCCAGTGAGTGCAGAGCCCGATGTGGAGACAGCAACGTACCGAGCGACGACAAGTAATGCCTCGTAAGCGGCTGCAGGCGTCATATTGGTCCCTCTGGTCCTTTCGCCAGCCAATAACTGCGCGGCAGGGAGTCGAGGAAGGTAAGCTTTCCAATGAACAGGTGGATCATCGCAAAGGCAAAGGCAAAGGCAAGGGCACAGGTTCCGGCTAGTATGCAAGTAAGGTTTTGAGGTTATTAATATAGGTTTTTGTTATATATGGGTTTGTAATCAATTTCCCGCCCAGATTACAGCAAAGAACCGTTGGAGTGGCCGAAGATTGAGCGGGAGAGTCGGGGCAAGCGGGAAATCGAGAGCAGTTGAAAGAGCCCAAAGCCTGGCTTTGGACTCTTCGTCCTCTACTGATCGCGTTAAGAATTATCTGTCGCCGATGTATTGATCGACGTCGAAGTTGTCCATGTCGGAAACATCATCGGCGGTATACGGGAGGTTGTAGGAATCGCGATTCGGATTCCAGCCGTGGTTATAACCGTAAAACGGGTAGGCATAGGTGCCATCGGCGAAGTCGTTGCTGCTGCCCGACACAATCACCGCCTGCATTTCACCGTCGTCATTAAACAGGACGTTTTCAACGACGCCGTAGCCTGTCCCTTCGCCCATGGTCGCGTAATCGTCAATCAGGTCGGAGAGCTTCCAGATACTGTTTCCGGCGTCCACTTCATCATCAACCTGAGTTACCTGTTGCAGGGCGCTCTTGCTGATGTATTCATTTTCACCGGCAAACAGGTTGTAATCGTCGTAGTTGTCCGCACGTAACGGCACCTGCAAGTTGCCGTCAATAACATCGATCTGATCCCAGGGAACCGCGACGTGTGTATCGGCTATGTCCCAGATACCACCAATTTGGATGATGATAGCTTCGATTTGGTTTTTGTCATTAATCAGTACGTTTTCAACGCTGCCGATGTCGGCTTCTTCCTGGGTCGACACATCCCGATCCATAAGCCAGTCGGCATCGAACCCACCCTGATTGTACAGGTCGTTATAGTTCCACTCATTAATAGCGATAACATTGTCACTATCGTCATACTGTTGAGCCTGCACGACCGAGCTAATACCCAGCGCGGCGATTGCGATTGCAAGCGTTGATCTAATTGGAAAATTAGTCATTGTTATACCTCTAATGTTCAGCGGTTGATTGATCGTCTGTTATCAACGTTAGATTTCATATACAAAGCTAGTCGTTAATTTAAAAGATTGCAAACTTGTTTTATCTGGTTGTTTATGGAAATCGTGTTATCTTAATTAATGTTAATATTACGATAACTTTATAATTTTACGTACTTATCGAATACATGGTTAAAGTGAATTAAATCGTCTTATTTAAATGCGAAATATGATCTTGTTGTATCGATAGGTTCGTTTTCCCATAGCTCTGGGGTCCAGGTTAGCGATCGCGCCTATGTGTTGGAAAATGGCTATCAGGTTCTGGATGAACCCTCCTACGCACTTCGGGACAATGAAATGATTAAGAAGGCCTACCTGGGGCTTTGATAGGCGAGGGGGGCAACCGAGATCCTCGAGTAGAAGTGGATCTCTTATATTGAACACTTCCGTTTTTCCAGTACGAATTGATCAGTAGATCCTTAGGTTTCGCGTAATGAACTTTAAATCAGTACTTACTATTTAACGATGATGTTATTTTCCACTGTCTTTACCTGATCATGGTCTTGGGCGATGGCTTCTGCCCGATCACGCTGCTGCGAGGTTTCAACGAAACCGCCCAGGATGGCTCGGTCGCCCTCCAGGTCGACGTCGATAGCCGAACCGGCCAGATCAGGAGCTTCGAGAAGCCGGACCTTGATCTGTACCGCTTCAGCCGAATCTTGCTGCTCGAGCCTTGCAGATTCGTTGATGGGGGAAGCGGAACAGCCGACTAGAAGCCCCGTCAGGAGCAGCCCTCCCAATATCAGGGCGCCGATCCAGTCGCGTCGGATCATGGCCTGCCTTCCTCGACCCGGATCGCCTCGCGAGAGCGACTGACCAGCCCCTCGCAATACGCCATGTCGGGATCGGTGCCCACAACCAGCAAGGGCAGGAGCGCGGCAATGGGACCGCCGAGAGTGCCGAGCACTGCACTGGCCCCGGCGCGCATTCCCAGTCCCAGGCCGCCACTATGGACACCGGGCTCGATATCATCGAAGGTGCCGCCCAGATGCAAGGGCGCACGCCCGGTAAAGACGCTGGGATCCTTGGGATGGGCGAAGATGGAGATATCCAGGCGCTCCGTATTCAGGTCCACCTCGCCGCCGGCCGTGAAGGTGGTATCCAGGGTATCGATGACGAAGGTATCCAGTTTGGCGACACCGCTGCGCGCCTGCAGGTCGGCGTAGACGCAGTTGATGGGCACCGGATCACGACCGCGCGCCCAACTGAGAAACGCCTGGAGGGTGTCGAGTCCGGCCAGTTCCACGAGCACTGCATCCAGCCTGCCGCCGGTCATCAGCAGGAGCAGGCCGCCATCAGCGGATGCGAGAAGCTCGGCGACCGATCGACCTTCGATCCAGAACTTGCCGCGCCCTCCCACGATGCCCACGCTTTCATCGGCCAGGTTCCAGTGCCGGAGAACATCGTTCAGATCTACACGCCGCACCTCCACCTGCATGGTACCGCCAGGTGGCAAACTTCCGGCATCCAGGTCGAGCACCAGATCGATGTTTCCCTCGCCGATGCCGAAACTGACCGGATCGAAGCGACCGTGTCCATCCTCCAGGCGAAAGTCGATGTCCACATTGCTCAAGGGCACATTGCCCGCCCGCACCGACTCTGCCCGGTAGCTTACGTCTGCCGTCACGGTGTGCCAGCCCTCGCCGACGAAGGGTGTGTCGGGCAGGATGAAGCGGTCCTCGCTTCCCTCCCCGTTCGGTGTCGCTCCGATGATAACCCCCAGGTCGGCGATGTCGAGGGAGGCGGAGCGCAGCTCGCCCGTCAGCTTTGGCGGACGGGGCCGCGTATCGAGGCTGAGCCAGCCATCGAGGTCACTGCCACCGATCTCACCCTTCATATTCTCGAGCATCCAGCGCTGGTCATTCAGCTCCAGGTTGCCCGAGAGCGAGTAAGGTGGCAGCTGCGGCAGGGCCAGGCCCAGTAGCCGACTCAGGCGTTGGGGGTTGGGGCCCGCCAGGGTGAACTTCAAATTCTGGCCTTCAAGAGCCAGGGGGCGCTGGAGCGTGCCCTGAAGCCCGATTCGGCTGCCGACAAGCTCGGCCTCAATGTCCACCGCGTAGGGCCGATCGAGATAACGTGCGTGAAGCAGGGAATCGCCCACCAGAGAGAGCGATGCCGGGTGGCCGTCGTAGCGTCCTTCCCCCTCTAGGTAAAAGCGCCGATCGCCATTTTCCCCGTCGCTGGCCGCGAGCCTCAGGGTGAGTTCGGTGTCGGCCTGGGGTGACTCGAAGCGAAGCGTCGAGGGCTCGAGCCTCATCCGGCCGATGAACGGCAGCAGTAGGTCATTGCGGCTGTCGATGGACAGAGTGTCGTGCATTTCGAGGTGCAGGTCAGCGGAAAACCTGCCCAGCCGGTCCTCCACCGGCGTGAAGGTGTCGACCAGCTCCGCTAGCGCGATGTCGTCGATGACCACATCGAGGCGTCCCGACGCCATCTGACCGGTCGCGTCCAAAACCAGGCGACTTGTGATCGAGCCGTCGGCGAGACCGAAACGCAGGGGATCGACGTCTAGCCTCCCAGCATCAAGGCTGGCGGAGAGGACAAGGCCCTGTAATGCGGTGCCGTCGGGCAATACCAGGCTGTCTGCGCGAAGCGCCAACTGCCCGTCGAAGCGGCGTAACGGAGCCAATAAGAAGTCGTCCTGAGCCTCCTCGTCTGACTCTTGGGTAGTCGCGGAAATCAGCTGGGCAAGGTCGACACGCCCGGCCTTGAGGTCGATTTCTACCACCGGGCGTGCGGTGTTGAGAACGTCAACGTTACCGCTAACATTGGTCGAGCCTATCTCACCCTTAAGCCCAGTGGCGCTCCATTGTTCGTGATCACGGCTCAAGCGGCCCGCGAGACGAAACTCAGGCAAGAGAGGCAAAACCGGGCCAATCCAGGCCTCTAGGGCCTGGCTGCTGTCCGCGTTGAGTACCACACCTGCTTCAAGCGTCTGAGGCGCCAAGAGTGAGGCCAGCGTGGTGTCCACTTGAGCGAACACGCCGTTTGAGCGGGCTTCGACTTCAAAGGAGTAATCTTGTTTCAGAGAACCATCCTCCAGGTCGACCAAGCTGGATAGCGGGGCCCCACTGACTTGCAACTCCAGCGGCTTGTCACGAAAGGTGCCACTCACATTGAGCAACAGCTCTGACGACTCTCCTTTGCCGGTGGTCTCAAGTGTCGCCTCAAGGTCGCTACCGGCCTTGGCGTCGCGATAAGCCAGACGAGCCTTTTTGATAAGCAGGTGCGCAAGCAGGGTATTGAGCTCGAACGTTGGGCGTTGCTCAAGTGACTGAAGCTCAAGGGCGAGGTCGGCGCCCAGAGTACCGCCGGAGGGCAGGGCGCTATTCAATTCTGCCATGTTCAGATTTTGCAGAGTGATCTGCGCCTCTGCGGCAACCCTTTCAGGGCTGCTGGTCACGTTAACCTCTGCCTCGATATTACCGTCTGCCATGTCGAAGGTTAGGGGAGAAAGCGCAACGGAGTGTTCAGCCAGCTGCACCTTTGCCTGAATGTTCTGGAACAGCGCCTGCTCGAGCCTCAAACGCCCTACAGACAGCACAATTTCTCCGCGTAAATCGGGTAACACGGGCATGGGCAGGCCCGTTTGTTGTTCGGATTTCGGCAAGGCCGCGCGTAACGCCGCGACGTCGATTTGTGGTGAGTGCAGCCAGCCGTCAAGTCTCAGCGTTTCATCGGCGGTATCCATCGCCAGCTCACCGGTTAGTTGGCTATCGGCCACTGCTGCGTCGATGTCGTGCAGTCGCCATTCGCTGCCCTGGCGTTCCATGCTTGCCGCTATTTCAAGGCTGTCCAGTGCTACCCGAGGCAAGCCTAGCGACTGGGACCACTCAGCAAGGTTTTGCAGGCTAAGCTCCATGCTTGCCTGTAATCGCGCTAATGAGGGCGCCTGGGGAATCTCAAAGGTGCTGGTAAGCAGGCTCTCGCCGGAACTGAGAGAAAACTCGCCACCGAATGCCTGGGCATCGCCGATGAAGGCAGCGATGGGATCAGTGTCTGCTTCGAGTTCAAAGCGGTGCTGCTGAAATGTCAGTGTCGCCTGGGTGTGCAAGGTTTCGTCATCTGCTTGCATCTGCAGAGATGAAACGGAGACCTCGAGCGGGGTCTCGGCTTCGGCGGCCCAATAGCGCACCTGTGAGTCTGACAGTGAGAGATTGCGGATAGCGAAAGGCAAGGCGGTATCTCCATCGGTTTGAGCTTGTCGATTCGCTTGTTCGTCACCAAACACCCAGTTACTGGGGGCGTCGGCGCGCTGCTCCAGGTTCAGCGTCGAGTCGAAAAACTCAATGGCCTCCAGTACCACTTCCCCTTGTAGCAAATTGCTGAGCGATGGCGAGACAATGACCCGCTGTGCTTCAAGCATGTGTGGTGAAGCGGCCCACTCGGGGTTGTCGAGTTCAAGCTCGTTAAATGATAGCTGCGGACGAGGAAACAGGCTGATTTCCACATCGCCGTGAATAGCCACCGAACGCCCAGTTGCCTTCTCCACACGTTCGCTGATGATAGGCTTTAAAAAATTCCAGGACATCAGCTCTATAGCAGCGATGACGAGCGCCACTGTGATGACCGGGGCAAGCCACCACCTTAGAAACCTCGGTGCTTGATATTGCATTATGTCGGCTACCTTGCTGCGTGCGAGGTCCATTACAGTATTTCTCAACCTCACCCTTCTAGCAACTGAAAAAGGGAAATTACGTGACAAAACCCGCCTGTTTTCTATACTGACACTGGGTGTCATCGGTATGTTTCGGGAAGTGGCTATATCGGGCGCATTGACGTGAGACGTACCGAATAAGTGAATGCCAGCAAGCATCAGGGAGCGAGAGGATCTATGAGCCAGAGCACCCGGAAAGCAGACACGCTGCAGGAGCAACCGTCTAACCGGCCCCATAAGTTATCCATAGCGGCTGTAGAGGAAAGCACGGATCGCCAGCCCCACAGTTACGAACGCTGGTTAATTGCAAAGTTTTTGAGAATGGCAGGCAATCCGCCCGTTCGATTTCAGCTTTGGAATGACGAAATCATTGAATCGGACCTCATCATCGCCAGTTTTACCCTCCGGCTGGCCGATCCCAAAGCCCTCTATCAATTGGTCAGCAACCCCAACCTGGCGTTTGGTGATCTATACAGCTCCGGACGTTTAGAAGTCGAGGGGGATCTGTCAGACCTGATGACGGCGCTATACCGGGCCGTGCACAAAGCCAGGGAGCAGTGGCCAAAATGGCTTGAAGCGGTCTGGCGTAATCATAACCCCCGCTCTACCAGTGTTTCCGATGCCAGGGAAAATATTCACCATCATTATGACCTTGGCAACGAGTTCTATCGGCTCTGGCTAGACCACGCCGAAATGCAGTACACCTGTGCCTACTACGAAAGCCCGGACCTGTCCCTGGAGCAGGCACAGCTGGCAAAGCTGGAACACGTTTGCCGGAAATTGCGGCTCCAACCCGGCCAGACCGTGGTCGAGGCTGGCTGTGGATGGGGCGGCCTGGCACGGTATATGGCCCGCCAATACGGTGTGAAAGTCCACGCCTACAACATCTCCCGGGAGCAATTGGCCTTTGCGCGCGCGGAGGCTGAAAAACAGGGCCTGAGCCATCTGATCGAATACATTGAGGACGATTACCGTAATATCGAGGGCCAGTACGACGCGTTTGTTTCTATCGGCATGCTGGAGCATGTGGGCAAGGACCATTACGGCGAGATGGCCCGGGTGATTCGTCGTTCCCTTAAGCCAGAGGGTATGGCGCTGCTGCACAGTATCGGTCGAAACCGCCCGATGTTGATGAATGCCTGGATTGAGAAGCGTATTTTTCCCGGCGCCTACCCACCCAGCATCGGCGAGTTCATGAGCATTTGTGAGAGTGGTGATTTCTCGGTGCTGGACGTGGAGAACCTGCGGTTGCACTACGCCGCTACCCTGGAGCACTGGATGGAACGATTTGAAAGTGTTCAGGACCAGGTCACTGAACTGTATGACGCGCACTTCACCAGGGCGTGGCACATGTATCTGGCGGGTTCTACAGCGGCCTTCCGGGCGGGCTCCCTGCAACTGTTCCAGGTTGTGTTCACCCACGGGGATAACAACAACCTGCTCCCGACCCGCAGACACCTCTACAACTCTCCCGCTGCGCCGGAGGCCTAGCTGATAGCCCATCAGTGCTTTTCGAATCGGTATGATGGGTCAGGCTCCTGTCGACAACGATCATGGTGAAACGGTCAGTTACGGTATTCGCCGGTGTGAGTTCGATGCCTATCTGTTGGACCGGGTGAGCGCCAGCAAGCAGTTGAACACTCCGGTAAAATCCATCGAGCAGAAAGGCCGTAACTGGGTGATCAACGACGCCTTTGAAGCCCCACTATTGATTGGAGTGACCAGCAAGTACCGCCGCTGGAGTCTGCGCGGTAGGAGCATTTTGAGCATCGATCTGCATGGCCGTGCCACTGCCAGCCCAGAATGTGCTTGATCCAACCGTTCACGGCCTCGACCAGATGCTTGCGCTGAGAGTAGATCGCCCGCCCCTCTGGGGTAGCAAGCTTCCGGGCCATTCGTGCCGTGGCTGGATACCGGGTCTCTTCGGGTTTTGTACCCCCTTTACCTTCTCTGCGTAACGAGACATAACCGTCAATGCCCTTTTCTTCCAGCGCCTTAAGATCCTCTTCCTTACGGTAGCCCGCATCGGCCAGACACTGCTCCGGCTGGCCTCCCAGGGTTGCTTCTCCCTCTATGTCATAACGACGTTCCTACCGCGCAGGCTCCTAGCTTGAGCGGCAGCACGCAGTTGCTGACCTCCACCGAAAAGCTAATCCCTCTGCCCTTGTGGCTGTCCCCATGGCCGAATGAGCCCGCACCACCGTGAGCCTCCGATGTGTGTCATCGCGTGTCGGGGTCTCGCTTGCGTTGGCCGATCGCATTCCCGACGTTCTGCTTGCCGCCGGCGTCGTGACGTTGAATGAGCGCGTTGATCTCCGAGCCAAACAGGATGGCCAGTCCTGCGATGTAAAGCCACATCATCAGCACCATGACCGCGCCAACGCTGCCGTAAGTGGCGTCGTAGGTACCGAAGCTTTGGGTGTACCAGGCAAAAGCCAGCGATGCGACTAGAAGAACGACGACGCCGACGACGCTACCTGCCGTGATGAACTTGAACTTCTGCTCGACGTTCGGTGCAAGGTAGTAGATGACGGAGAACGCCAGTAGCAGCCCTGCCAGAATGATCACCCAGCGAAACACGATGAAGATCGCCAGCAGCGCGTCGCCGATGCCGAAACGCGAGCCCAGCCACTCCTGGATCTGGCCGCCCAGAACGATGAGCGAGAAGCCGCCCAGCACCAGCACCACGAACAGCAGGCTCAGTGCGATCGCCACGAGCCGTGCCCGCAGGAAGCCGCGCCCCTCGTCGACGTCATAGGCGATGTTGAGCTGCTGCATGATTGCGTACATACCGGTGGAGGTGGCCCACAGCGCAGCGAGGAGACCGAACGAGAGCAGGTCACCACGTTGTTCTCGTGTGACCTCTTGAACGACACCCGCGAACATGTCGGCGGTGGTCGCCGGTAGCGCCTGGCGCAGCAGATCCATGATCGCCTGATCGACGTTCGCGATGGGCAGGTACGGGATAACCGCCAGCACGAAGATCATCGCCGGAAAGATCGCCAGCATCAGGTAAAAGCCCAGCACCGCAGCACCGTTGAGGATGTCGTCGTCAACGGTTTCTCGATACAGCTCTTTCAGAAACTGCCTGGTCGTCGCGAGTATTGACATCTGCCTGCTCCTTGGGACCTCGACTTCAGGAGGTTGAGTAAACGAGTGCTCCCCTGGGATCCGACTCCCCGGGCACCTCTGCTGAGATCATCTCATGCGGCGCCAGTTCCGGCAGTGCGGACCGTCGCCAGGCCGAGCATCTCCAGCCCGCGGATGTGGAGCCAGCCGATGTTGAACTCGTACGGCTTGACCGACAGTTTGGCCGAAGTCGGATAGGTGTGATGGTTGTTGTGCAGTTCTTCACCGCCGATGGTCAGTCCCCAGGGCAGGACGTTGCGGCTCGCGGCCGAGGCCTCGAAGTTGCGCCCCACCAGTGTCCGATGCCCGCCGCGGTGATCGGGATCCAGAGCATCTGTACCGCCCAAACGGTGGCGCCGATCGCGCCGAACAGGAACAGATCCGTCACGCTCATTGCAACGCTTTCAGACACCAGCCGCAGGCCATCACCGCTCTTCGGATTCCGTCCCGGACAAGGGCAGGCCGGACGTCTTCTCGCGATGGTCGTGCAGCCGCCCGAGCGTGCTGTCCAGCAGACGCGCCAGCTTCTGCGCGGCGCCATGCACCGCCTGCTCCAGCGTCGCGGCGTGGTCCGTCACCGCCACCGGCTGCCGGCCTTCAAGACGGGCCTCCAGCATGCAGCGCTGGTCGTTCTGGCCATTCTTGTCACCGTTTTCGTCGCTGAGATGAACTTCCACCCGGGTGACATGTTCGCCGAAGTGCTCCAGCGCCTTCTCAATCGTGGCACTTACCTCAGCGGCCAGCGCCTCGGTGCCATCGATGTGGACGTCGGTGTTGAGTTGGATCTTCATGGGGTTCTCCTATGGGGTACGACAAGGCATGCGCTCGGCCGGCAGGACATGGACCTCACCTCCCATGCGTTCGACCAGCGCACCCAGGTCGTCGAGCACGTCGTCCGCGCGCGGGTTGTCGAGATCGGCAGCATCGATGCGCCCGGTCGACTGCAGCCACTGGCGCAACGGCTTGGTGTGGAAGCTGTCGGCCACCACGGCTAACTCGGCCACCGGCCGCTGCAGGAGGAACACGCGGAACAAGCCCGGTGCGCCCAGCACGGCCAAGCCGTCCTGCGTGTGGTTCCAGAAGTCGTGGTCTTGTTCGAGGGCCTCGAAGGGTTCGAGCAGGGCCTTGACGGTACACGCTCCATGATCGGGACGGCAACCAGCACGCAATCCGGTGAAAGGATTCAGTCTAGCCCAGCCCGCGTGACTTCGTCTGTACGGCAGCGCACACACACTCGACCGTTCGGTAACGCACGGTACAGCCCGCACGGTGCGTGATAATCTGCGCAGATGATTCCCACGCGCGCGAACCTGCCGCCACGTACTCTGAGAAACCGGCGCAGGCGCCTGGCCCGAGATGAGTTGCTGACTGCGAAAGCCGTCGTTGCGTCAGCCGTGAAGGCGGCTGGCATCAGCAAGCGGATCGGGCCGCACAGCCTGCGACACTCGTTCATCACCGCCGCGCTCGATGCCGGGTCCAACGTGTAGCGGTGGGTGTCTTCTGCAACCGCAAGAGACGGTCGGCCGGGACGTCGCAGCGGCGAGGGGGCGTGTCGGATCAGTCGATGAGGCCGAGCGAGCGGGCCCGGGTGACTGCCTCGGCGCGGCTGCTTCTTCTACGAGGCCTGCGGCGATCGCGTCGAACAGCGGCTGCGCCCAACCGTGCTCGATGAGCAGGAATGCGAGTGCCGTCCCCGGCGACAGGGACTCGGCCAGTGCCCATGCGTCGTCCGCCTCGAAGCCCGACGAGCCATCGCCCACTGCGGTTTCCATGAGACCGCCGCCGTCGAGTGGGATGATGCTCGCTAGGAGAGCGCCGAAGTCCTCGTCGTCGCCGATGACCAGACGCTGGATCGTGCCGTCCTCGTCCTTGGCGACGAAGAGCATGTCGGGCGCAGACAGGTCAACAGTCTCGCTCTACGAGGCAGATGCTGGCTTTCCAAAGGGGGAAAACGGCCGCTTGATTACACGAGAGGACGCATGTCTTGCACTCCAACAGCAGGTTGAGGTCTGGCTACGACTACCCAGTCGTGCGCGCCCGGCTCGAAGACCGCGGGTTGACCGATCTCTACATTCGACGGCGCGGCACCAAACCCAAGCCTGGTGAGCCGCACCGTCTCACTCTCGGTCTGCGGTGGGTCGTCGAGGCACCAACACCTGGTGGTCCAACTACGGCCAGCTCCGACGTTCCACCGACCAACGCGAGCGCCACCGTCATGCCGCGCTCCGGTTGGCCACGGCGGGCGGCTTTTCGCTGCATGCCGGGATCGCAACCCGGGCCGATCAGCGAACCAAGCTTGAGCGACTTTGTCGCTACGTCGCCCAATCCGCGGTGGCCAACAGTCGGCTGTCGCTCACCCGTCAACGCCAGATTCGTTACTCACTCAAGACGCCCTGGCGCGATGGCACCACTCACGTTGTGTTTGATCCATTGGATTTTATTGCTGATCGTAGTAGGCGTTGAAGAACTTGCCGGGCTGGTCGCCGTGCACCGGGATATCGGTGCCGTCGAAATCCAGCACGATTTCATTGGATGGTTCGTCGTGCTGTTCGTTGAAGTGATGCCACAACACTTCATGGGCCTTGATCACCGACTGCCGGTTCACGCGCTGCTCCATCCGACATAGGGTCGACCAGTACCGGATTGCGGGCATCGTCCAGAACGGTAGCCAGGCGCTGAGTTAGCTGGTGTTGTTTGTCGACTTCACGCAGCAGGAGCAGTCCCGCATCGGAGGTGATGTGACCACCGGAGAAATCGGCTTCAATTTAACGGCGAGAGAGTGGCGAGCAGGTCAGCTTTTCAGGGTCCGTTTTGGATAGCGGCTGTTGGTGTTGGTTGATGGTGTAAGGTCCTGAAATTTTAACACTTTCAGCCGCTTTCTTTTATCCCCTTATGAGAAATCCGGGCTAGATCCACCTGTGAAGCCGAGAAGTCGCGGTTATTAATATACTGAACGAATTCAGGATTCTGGGGGCAGGGCATTAACTGCTCGACCCAGAGTAATGGCGAGCGCCCTGGCGAGGCATCACTGACGTTCGCTGAGTTTGCGTCGCGCTTGTGTGTATTCCACTACGATCCGAGGGAACTGGGGGACATGTCGGTGGTTCCCGAAACAGACGTTGCACGCGCGACAGAGCTCGGCCGTGCCAGTTGGGCGGCAGGTTATGAGTAAGACGCGGGACACTCATAGCGGTTTACCCCATGCCAGCAGGTTTAGAACGTACGGTAGCGTACAGTTGCAATACGGGCTCTGATGTAGACTTGGTGTTTAAGACCACCGATTCGAGACAAAAGCATCATGAGTATGGCATCAGCATCGACCTCCGAGTTCACCACTGCCCCCAGATCCCTGAGGCAGACACTCAGAGCGTATTGCAAGCCACGCCTGGCACGCAGCATTGCGGAAATCCTGATCACCGCAATACCTTTTGTGTTGATATGGGCTCTGATGTGGCTGGCGGTCAGTGCCGGATACTGGCCCGTGGCCCTGGTGCTGGCTGTCCCTGCCGCGGGATTCCTGGTACGACTGTTCATGATCCAGCATGACTGCAGCCACGGGTCGTTTTTCCATTCGCGGCGCGCCAATAACTGGGCGGGCCGTATCATCGGTGTGCTTACCCTGACCCCTCATGATTTCTGGCGCCACGCCCATAACCTGCATCATGCCAACTCCGGCAACCTGGATAGGCCGAGCGTTGGCGGGCTCGACACCCTCACAGTGCGCGAATTCCAGGCCCTGCCGCGGTGGCAGCAATGGCGCTATCGCCTCTATCGCCACCCGCTGGTGCTATTCGGTTTCGGGCCCATGTACACTTTCCTGCTGGACTACCGGCTGCCTTTCGGATTCGTGCGTGCTGGCTGGATGCCCTGGATCAGTACCCTGGGCACCAATGCGGCCATTGCGGTTCTGGCAACCGGCCTGATCTGGTTTGTCGGAGTGGGACCCTTCCTGCTGGTCCAGATCCCGATCACGCTGCTCGCCACCACTTTGGGGGTTTGGCTGTTCTACGTTCAGCACCAGTTCGAGGCCACCTACTGGGAACACGATGAACACTGGAATGCCTATGACTCCGCGCTGCAGGGCAGTTCCTACTATGTACTTCCGGGTATGCTGCGCTGGTTCAGCGCCAACATTGGCGTGCACCATGTCCACCATCTAGCTAGCCGAATCCCTTCCTACCGCCTGCCCGAGGTGTTGGAGGACTACCCGGAACTTCAAACAGTCAACCGGATCACGCTGCGCGAAAGCATCGAGTCAATACGCCTGACGCTCTGGGACGAGGACAAAAGGCGGCTGGTTTCCTTCAGGGAGGCGAGCGCCGGATCAGGCATCAAGTGAGAATGGGGTCAGACCTCACATTTCACAGAACAAGATGGGTGTGACTCAGTAACCCAAGCTGATCGTCAGGTCCAGGTTTTGCCCATCGTACGGGAATCTGGCGGCCTCGAACGAAGGCGCACCCATCAAGGCGCTTGCACCGGTTGAAAACCCGTAGCCTTCCGTGGGGATCCCTATCCCGTTGGTGCCAAGCTTGCCGTCCATATTTTCATCATGAATGACGGCAAGCGAATAGGTTCCCGGCGGGATGTCTACAAAATCGCAACGCGCCTCCGTATCCTGCACCTTCGTCATTATGATATTGGTCGCTGACTGCAGAAACTCAGTAGGAAAGCCCTCTGACGTTTTGAAAAGCGCGCAAGCTACTGCTCCAGCGCTGTTTCTGATGTCCAGAATCTTCACGTGAATGCCAGGGCACGATGATTGCGCAAAGGTGATCGCGGGAAAAGCCGCCAATACTAGCACTGTCAACAATGCTACAAACCGAGCCCTCAGGGGTGGCAGCGTCACTGCGGGATGCCCGACCGTGGAGGCCAACACGGACTTGCGATTAATTGACTCACTCATGAGCTTCCTCATAGGTCCGATTTGCGTCGTTTTAGAAATTAATCAATGTAATCGGAAGATTACCCACTGTTAAACAGTAGGTCTTCTATCAGTAGGCGTCAATCGCTGGAAATGCTCTGAGAAACAGTATTTCATGAAGCTATTAGGTGTTCAGGATATCGAGGGCTTGCCAAGTACCGAAATTCGATCTGTTGGTAGATGAATTTTATAAGCGTCCACATTTGCTTGCGAAGGTTGGTGTACGAGATGCTGAAATGGTTCTGGTATGAGGTGACCATGTCATGCAGGTAAATATTGTTAAGTAGTAACTATTCAGCTCAAATTTTCTAAAAAAGTTCTTGACAGGGTTTTGGCCCCAATTTCATGAATTTAGGCCACACTCAACGCAAACCCATAAAGCGGCGCGCAAAGCCTCCAAGATCCCTTCACGGCCCTTTCGTTTTGTTGTCCATCCCCGGGGCGACGTCGATTTGAAAACCCCCGTCAAATCCGCGCTCAGGACGAAAAATTCGACCTGAAAAAGTCGTGCGATAATAATGCATCACTCGACGGTACTCAGATCCATGAAGATCAGTAACATTGATGTCGACGCTGCGCTGGCGGACGTCAGACAACAACTCCAAGCAGACACAACCGTCGCGCCTTCCATGCGGACGGCCATCGAGTTGCTGATTGTGCTGGTCCAGATACTGAGTGGGCGGATTAACACCCACATTGCAAGCAGCAGTAAGCCGCCGTCTCAGGATCCGAACCGCCCCAGACAGAACCGTTTGAAGAGCGGGCGTAAGCCAGGCGGGCAGCCCGGTCGCGTTGGGAAGTTACCCAAAGGCGGCGCATTTCGGGTTGTGGGCTGCGAGAAACGTCAGGTCGTTGATCTGGACATCCGCCGTTTTGTCACCGAGTACCAGGCCGAGATCCTGGAAAACGCCCAGGGGCAACGTATCGTGGCGCCCCATGCACAACGAGGCCAGAAGGCGATGGATGCGATGGATGCGATCGGCATCCTGCCGCGCTTCAACGGTGTGCTCTGTCATGATCACTGGAAGCCGTATTACCGTTATTCATGCTTGCACTCTCTGTGCAATACGCACCACCTGCGAGAACTTCAGCGCGCCTGGGAGCAGGATAAACAGGTGTGGGCTCAACGGATGCAAGCTCTACTGAACATCATGACCGACAGCGTCGACGACGCCGGCGGCTGCCTGCCACCGGACAAAGCGCAGCGGTGGCGCAAGGTGTACCGACGCTGCCTGGCAAAAGCGCAAAAAGAGTGCCCGCCACCGGATGAAAGCCTGCGCCAAGGCAAACTGCATATTCCGGCCCATCATGAACACCCATTCCGGACGAACGTGAACACCCGTTCTGGTTTAACGTGAACAGCCATTCCGGCTGAAGGTGAACACTTTTCAGTGATTTTCCGGAATCGGTGTTCACCATGCTGGAATCGGTGTTCACATTCCCGGAATCGCTGTTCACGTTCAACCAGAATCCTTCTTAACGCATTGTTTATTCAACCGTTTGCTACTCTGATTCCTTTTTTTGGGGATCAGGGCCATGTCAGCAAAGAGAATGCCAATGCGTAAAATCAGAGAAGTACTTCGTCTGCGGCTGGAAGCCGGGCTCTCAATCCGGCAGATCAGCGCCAGCACCAAGACCAGTGTCGGAGCCATTCAAAAGGTCTTGGCTCGGGCCGATGCCTTAGAGATTGTCTGGCCGTTGCCAGAGGATCTGGACGATGGCCGCCTGGCGGCCATGTTCTATCCCGGCTCCGATCCCACCACATCGTCACGCCATCAGGTGCCTGACTGGACGACGGTTTATCAGGAGCTCAAGCGCAAAGACGTCACCAAGCTGTTGCTGTGGGAGGAATACACCGCCCGATACCCCAACCGGTGCTACAGCTACTCCCAGTACTGCGACCGTTACCGCCACTGGCTGAAGCAGCAAAGGCGCTCCATGCGCCAGACCCACAAAGCCGGTGAGAAGTGCTTCGTGGATTACTGCGGCCCCACCGTGCCCATCATTAACCCGCAAACGGGCGAGATCCGCACGGCTCAGGTGTTTGTCGCCGTGCTGGGTGCGTCGAATTACACCTACGCAGAAGCCACCTGGAGCCAGGGCTTGCAGGACTGGTTGCTGAGTCACAGGCGCACCTTTGAATTTTTTGGCGGCGTTCCGGAGATGGTAGTGCCCGATTATGTTGCACGGAACATAATCCCGACAACCTGAAATCCGGTGTTACCAAGGCCCATCGGTACGAGCCAGACCTCAACCCGACCTATCAGGACATGGCCGCCCATTACGGCGTGGCTGTTGTCCCTACACGGGTCCGAAAACCCCGTGACAAGGCCAAGGTGGAAGGCGGTGTGTTGATCGTCGAACGCTGGATCCTGGCAGCGCTGCGCCACCGTCAGCACTTCTCGCTCGGACAACTCAATGCGACCCTCCGTGAGCTGCTGGAGAAGCTCAACAGCCGTCCCTTCCGGAAGTTCCCGGCTGCCGGCGCGACCACTTCGAGCAGCTGGACAAACCAGCCCTACAGCCCCTGCCAGCTGAGCGTTATGTCTACGCGGAATGGAAGAAGGCCCGAGTGAATATCGACTACCACATAGCCGTTGACGGGCATTACTACTCGGTACCCTACACCCTGATCAAGAAGGAGGTGGAGGTCCGAATCACCCACAACATCATCGAGTGTTTTTACCGGGGCAACCGGATCGCCAGCCACCGCCGCTCGGACCAAAAGGGACGGCATACCACCATCGCCGCTCACATGCCTGAATCCCATCGGCAGGCGGGTGAGTGGTCACCGGAACGGCTCATCGCCTGGGCGGCCAAGACCGGACCCGCGACGGAAAAGCTCATCCGCACCGCACTGGGTGCCCGCAAACACCCGCAACAGGCTTACCGCTCCTGCCTGGGCATTCTCCGGCTGGGCAAGAGCTACGGCGAGGCACGATTGGAAGCCGCCTGCCGGCGGGCCCTGATACTGGGTAGTTGCCGTTACAAAAGCATTGAATCCATCCTCAAACATCGATTAGACCAGCAGCCCCTAGAAGAACAGCAAGAGCTGGCCTTACCCGATACCCACGACAATATCCGCGGCCCGGCCTACTACCACTGAGGGAACCTGACATGCTGAAACATCCGACTCTGGACAAACTCCATGCCCTCAAATTGACCGGCATGGCCGCCGCACTGGCTGATCAGTCGGCCACGCCCGACATCACGGAACTGAGCTTCGAGGAACGCCTTGGGCTGCTGGTTGACCGGGAGATGACCGAACGAGATAACCGACGCCTGACCAGCCGGCTGCGCCGGGCTGGACTGCGACACACCGCCGTTCTCGAAGACCTGGATTACCGGAACTCACGGGGTCTGGATAAGGGACTGATCCAATCCCTGGCAAGCTGCCAATGGGTGAAGGAACACCTGAATGTGCTCATTACCGGCCCCACCGGCGTTGGCAAAACCTGGTTGGCCTGTGCCCTGGCGCACAAAGCCTGTCGGGGAGGCTACACCGCACAGTACGTTCGCCTGACCCGGCTGCTACGAGAACTGACCATCGCCAAAGGAGACGGCCAGTACCCCAAGCTGCTAGCAAATCTCGCCAAAGTGGATGTTCTGATCCTGGATGACTGGGGGCTTATGAAACTGAGTGCTGAGAACCGAAGAGACTTGTTAGAAATGCTGGAAGACCGTTACGGCCGTCGCTCCACCATCGCGACCAGTCAGCTCCCCCTTGAGGAATGGCATGACGTCATCGGTGACGCCACTCTGGCGGATGCCATTCTGGATCGGCTGGTTCACAACGCCTACAAGATCAATCTCAGGGGTGAATCCATGCGAAAACGGCAGGCAAAGTTGACGGACACTATGGCTTCGGAGTAACAATGAAAACCCCGCGTCGCTACGCTCCGATGGGTGGCAGCTTTGCTCCGGTCCGGGTGGCAGGCTTCAGGTGGAATGGGTGGCAACCTTCAGCGGTTTACGCAGCCAAAGAAGTAGATGTTGTCGTTATTGAGGGCCTTGTCCCGGATCGGAGTGAAAACTATATTGCTCGCCTTAATGTTGAAGTAGCCAAAAACCTCGGTTCCGAGGTCATATTGGTGAGCACGCCCCAAGCGAGTCAAGCCGAGGATCTGGACGAGGAACTCGATTTCTACGCCAGGCTATTTGCCGGCCCATCCGATCCTGATGTAATCGCTGTCATCCTGAACAAGGTGGGTGAACCGGAAAAATCGGGGCTCTCCATACAAAGTAGCTCGGCCCCGGTTGAACTCGCCACAGATTACCGCACAGCTTGCAAAGTATTCTGCGAACAGCGATTCCGCCTTCTGGCTGAAATCCCGTGGCAACCGGATTTGCTAGCACCTCGGGTATCGGATCTCGCCCGGGAGCTGGATATTCAGGTGCTCCATGAAGGCCAGATGCATAGCCGGCGTGTTCAGAAAGTGTCGGTATGTGCCAGAACCATTCAGAACATGACCGAGACTCTGAAGCCCGGCACATTGATGGTCACACCGGGTGATCGAGAGGACATTATTGTCACCACGGCAGTAGCGGCTCTAAATGGTGTGCCTCTTGCCGGGCTTATGCTGACGGGGGGGGTTACTCCCAGATGAACGGGTGATTGAGCTCTGCCGGCGAGCATTGAATACCGGCCTGCCTGTTTTGAGCTCAGACACCAACACTTACGATACCGCCCACATGCTGGCCAATTTGTCGACCGCTATTCCAATTGACGATCCCGACCGCATCGAGAAAGCCATGGAGGCTGTGGCAACCAAAATTGATACTGATTGGCTTCAGGAACATCTGAAGGTTCAACGTCAGCGTCGGCTTACCCCTCCTGCATTCCGGTATCAGCTATCGGAGCGGGCACGGGCGGCCAATAAGCGCATTGTTCTGCCCGAGGGCAGTGAGCCCCGTACGGTTCAGGCCGCTATTATTTGCCATCAACGGGGGCCCGCTCGTTGCGTGCTTATTGGCGGCCCCACCGAGATCAGGAATGTGGCACAGTCTCAGGGGCTGGAATTGCCTGATGATATCGAAATCATTAATCCGTCAGCCGTTCGTGATCAGTATATAGACGCTATGGTAGAGGCACGGAAGCATAAAGGACTGGCACACGATATGGCGGAGGCCATGCTTGAGGACAACGTGGTTCTTGGCACCATGATGGTAGCCAGAGATGAAGCCGACGGCCTGGTTTCGGGAGCCATTCACACCACCGCCAACACCGTGCGGCCGGCTCTGCAGCTTATCAAAACCCACGATCAGGCAAAGGTTGTGTCATCCGTGTTCTTTATGCTGCTTCCACAACAGGTTGTGGTATACGGTGATTGTGCAATCAATCCAGACCCGAACGCTGAAGAGCTGGCAGATATAGCAATTCAGAGTGCTCAATCAGCCGAAGCGTTTGGGATTGAGCCAGTGGTTGCCATGATCAGTTACAGTACAGGAGAATCTGGTACCGGCCTAGATGTCGACAAAGTGCGGGAAGCTACCAGGATTGCGAGGGAAAGACGGCCAGATCTGTTAATAGACGGACCTTTGCAGTACGACGCCGCTGCCATTGAGAGTGTGGCCAAAAGCAAAGCGCCGAAAAGCAAAGTAGCGGGTAAGGCGACCGTGGTTGTATTCCCGGACCTGAATACCGGTAACACAACCTATAAGGCTGTACAGCGCAGTGCGAATGTGGTCAGTATTGGCCCTATGCTGCAGGGCTTGAGAAAACCTGTTAATGACCTTTCAAGAGGCGCATCAGTAGAGGATATTGTATTTACAATCGCGCTCACAGCAGTACAGGCAAAGCAGGTGGAAGACGCAGTGCCGTCGTAGCGGTGCGACTTTCTACCGCGCAGACTCCTAGGCCTCAGACTGTTTTTTTTCTGCCCTTCACCAATTCCAGCGGCTGATTTCTGCGCAACAGCACTTCAAACTGTTCAGCGGGTACGGCCTTGCTGAACAGAAAGCCTTGCCACTGATTACGCAGGAACTCCAGTTGCGCTTCGGTTTCGACGCCTTCAGCAATCACATTGAGGTTGAGGTTGTGAGCCAATGTGATGATGGCGGTAACGATAGCGGCGTCGTCAGGATCGGTGATCACGCCCTGACTGAAGGTGCAATCCACTTTAATCGTATCCACCGGGAGACGCCTTAGCTGGCTCAGTGACGAGTAACCGGTGCCAAAATCGTCAATGGAAATGATAACTCCGGCGTCCCTGAGTTCTGTCAGCATGGCGCGGGCGGGCTCCACATGGTGGAGGAATACCCCTTCTGTCAGCTCCAGCTCAAGCCAATGGGCCTCCAGTCCGGTCTCGTCAAGAATCCGCTCGATGACTTCCGCCAGGTCATGCTGCTCAAACTGGCGCATCGAAAGATTGACCGCGACGGGCATAGGCTTATAGCCCGCATCTTGCCAGGCTTTGTTCTGCGTACACGCTGTGCGGATAACCCACTCACCGATCTCCATAATCAGCCCGGTTTCTTCCGCCAATGGAATGAACTGCTCAAGCGGCATAAAGCCATACTCGCTATGGTGCCAGCGCAATAAAGCCTCCATTGAGACGATTTCGCCGGACATACAATCCAGTTGCGGCTGATAGTGCAGACGGAGTTCCTTGTTCCTGACAGCTCTGCGTAAACTGTTTTCCAGATCCAGCCGCGCCTTGGCGTGGGCGTTCAGCTCCGCTGAGTAAAACTGATGATTGTTACGCCCAAGTCGCTTGACCTCGTACATGGCAGCATCAGCATTGCGCAATAGCAAATCGACCGTATCACCGTCTTCCGGGTAGGTCGCAATACCAATACTACTGCCGATATAGAACTCACGACCGCCGGCCAGAAAGGGTTTTTTGATCGCCTCAAGGATACTGTTCGCCACATCAGTGGCCACTTCCGGATGGGCCATATTGAGCAGGGTCACAGTGAACTCATCACCGCCAAGGCGGGCTACTGTGTCACTCTTCCGTACACAGTCCACAAGACGCTGGGCCACTTCACGCAATAAATGATCGCCCTCGGCGTGCCCAACGGTGTCGTTGACGTTCTTGAAATGATCAAGATCCAGGAACATCACGGCCAGCTTCTGCTGTTCACGCTCCGCACTGTTGATTGCCTGCCCCAGACGTTCTTCGAAGCATGTGCGGTTCGGTAGCCCCGTTACCACATCATAGTTGGCAAGGCGCTGCTCGTGCTCGTGGGCCAGCGCCAACTTCCTGTAAGCTTCTTCCAACTCCCGGGCTTCGCGGCGTTCCACTTCTGCGACCGCTGCAGCGGCGGCCAGCTCTTTTTCCCGCTCGGCGTGCTCTCTCACCTCACCCAGCAGCGCTGTCAATTCGTCATTGCGTTGCTGCACCTCTTCGAGAAGTTCGACTCGCGAAAAACGTGTCAGGCGCGCTCTTTGATCGAAAAGAAAACTGTCAGAGGGATTGAATTGACGATCCGGGATTCGTTTGAGGACACCAAAGCTCTGTCGACCATCATCGAGTCTCAGAGCGTAGGTCTGATCGAAAAGCGCCCCTTTGCTTTCTGATGTCAGCGGGGGCTTATCACCCGCAAAAAGAACAAGCAGGTTGCAGTAATCTTTCTGCTTTTCAAGCCCGATGGTAATCGCACCGTCGTCGCTATGCTGGTAAACAGCCCGGCACAAGTTTGAGGTCATGGAGGCCAGGCGTGTTGCTGCGAAGGTGTCAAACTGTAAATCCTCGGCGAGAGAGCGCACACGATTTCTGGTGCCAGCGATTGCGGCAGTGCTGTTTATCGTAAGTGTGATCAGTTCAATCATTCAATCAACCTTGACAACAATACAGCTACCGTCATCATCATTTTTGCCGAATTTGTTAAGCAAGCGCTCGGCAATTTCCTGTGCCGTGCTGTGCGACGAGCGCAATTCGTTGCTCATATCAAGGTGTGCTGGCAAACCATCGCTGTGGAGCACCAACACCGTCATTGGAGACAGTATAAGCGTTTCTTCGCGCAATGTGCTCATTATGTAGCCTACAATGCCTTCCTGGGGAACAAAAGTAATCGGCTTTGGAGCGTAAAGCTTCACGGTAATATTGCCGACGCCCACGTACGTGAGCATGCGGGTTGCCGTTTCGAACCGGCATAGCGCCACAACCGCGCCGCGAGACCGGCGTAGATGCTCATGCAGCCCCTGCATAACGTCAATCAACCTGCTCTTACGACTTGCATCTTCCAGGTACTTTATGGCGCTGACCGCCGCGCTTTGGGCATCAGGCCCGTGGCCGAGGCCATCAATCAGCGCGATGAAAAGGTCATTATCCACCATTTTTAACAATCCGGCATCACCGCAGACGTCCTCGTCGGGGTGGGATCGTGTCGCTAGCGCGTAATCCAGCTGCATATTTAACGCGGCACTCATCGGCACCACTTTCTGACCGCAATTCGTGTGCCTGAAACACGCTCGGCGTCAAAGGAGAAATTGTCCATCAGGCGCTTCACCCCGGGCAAGCCCAGCCCAAGGGTGCCGATGGTGCTGTATCCCTCCGTCAGAGCCTGATTGATATCGCTGATACCCGGCCCTTCGTCCTCCGTTACCACCTCAACACCTATTCTCCCCTCCTCCGTGATGGTTCGCAGCGTCATAACGCCGGAACCAGCATGAAGTGCGACGTTGCGCGCCAGTTCGCTTACAGACGTAGCCACCATGAACTGGTCAGTCTTGCGAAAACCGACGCTTGCAGTCAGATCATGAGCCTGATAAACCGCGTGGGCGACATCGCTTTCTGCATTGATTTCGATGCGGCGCTCATCACTATTCATACCCTGTGACACCAGACATATAGCGAGGAACTTCCGATGTCTCGCCGGTATTGTCGAATGACGGTGTTTCCTCGTCCCCGTCAACGTCACCCACTGATAGTTCACCGGCACGGGCATACGGTTCCAGCATAGTCAGCGCTTGCTCAAATGTCACGGCGGTCTGCAAATCCAGCGGCGGCGTTTCAAGATCCATCAATGCGCTGACAACGGCGGGCCGAATACCGACCACGACGGTGTGTGCACCGAACAACCCAAGCATCCGCGCACTTTCCGAGAAGCTCGCTGCGATATGGGCATCCATCACCTCTACCATGGATACGTCCAGAACCACGCCTCTGATGCGCGATTGATGCACTCTGTCCAAAACATTCTGCTGGATCTGATGAATGACATCATCGTAAAGCTCGACTTGAATCGATACGATCAGGCAGCCGTGCATGACGTACATGCCCGTCTGCGGAAATGCATGACGACTATTCACAAGAGAAATCTCCTGAGCCACATCGCTGGTGAGGCATTACCGCACCGGCGCGTTCGGGGAGTACCGGATGTCCAGACCAAGCTGCTGAAGCGCAAAAGATACCGCGTCCCGCAAGGTTGCACGGGTAACAACGTTGGTCAGTGGAATGCCCAGTTGTACCAGCGTTTTCGCAATGTTGGGAGAAATGCCTGAAACGACGCAGCTACACCCCATCAGCTGCGTGGCCTGGGTGATCTTGATGAGGTGATTGGCTACCGCTGTATCGACCGTTTCCACACCTTCGATATCCAGTATCACCACTCGCGACTCGGTCTCGGCGATGCGCGTCAGCATGGAGTCCATAATAGACTGGGCACGTTGTGAGTCGACAACACCGACAATCGGCAGCATCAGAACGCGATCCCAAAGCAGGGTGACAGGTGTGTAAATTTCCATGGTTTTATTGGCACTGGACGTCATAGGCCCTCCGGAAAAGTGCGCTCACGATAGAGTGTATTTAAATCGAGAAGTAAGTTTACACATTGGGTATATAAAAGAGAACTCTCCATGACGCCCCGATCTGGATGCGCATCCTCTGGGCGGTGATCATCGGCCTGCTGACCCTGGCACTGCTAATGGCCGGCGGGCTGGGCGCCCTTCAGGGCACGGTGGTCATTATGGGTCTGCCATTCTCGGTGGTGCTGTTTTTCATGATGTTTGGTCTGTTCAGTGCTCTCAAGACCGAAACACTCAAGCACGGCATGAGTCCCATGCACGGGATGCCCACGGCCGCCGAAGGCAAATCGCTTTCCTGGCGCCAGCGGCTTGCCCGGGCCATGAGCTTTCCGGATCGGAAGGGCGCTCTCAAGTTCATGGATGAGACGGTGCGCCCGGCCATGGAGGAGATCCGTGACGAGCTTCGAAACAAGGGCGTGGCGGCGGATATTCAACGGGACAAGGATGAGCCCCATCTTTCGCTGGACGTAGACCTTGGCAACGATGGCCACTTCACCTATCAGGTTTGGCCACGGTCAGTTCCAATGCCCGCGTTCGCCATTCGACCACATTCCGAGACCAGCACTTATTACCGGTTGGAAGTACACCTGATTAATGGCGGCCAGGGTTACGACCTAATGGACTACGGTCGCTCCCAGATCATCGAGGATATTCTCGATCAGTATGAGCGTCATCTGGCCTATCTGCAGCGCCTCCGAGAAGCGCCGGGCGATGTCTCCATGCCGGGTCTGGGCGATCCTGTAAAAGAGTGAAAGCCTGTGCCGAACGCCAAATGACCTTCAACGATCAGAAAAGGAGTTTGCACATGCGTAATACACGAGTCGATGCGGCAGGTGTTGACCAGGCAACAAGGCTCTGGGCAATGTTGAGCTTGCCTCTGCTGCGGTCTCGGCTGAGCCCCAGGCACATCCTTTTTCAGGCCAAGCACAGGGGAGTATTGTCACGTGACTGATGAAAGTTTCGACCGGACAGCCGACTATGTCATCATCGGAGCCGGTTCGGCCGGCTCTGTTCTGGCCAACCGACTGAGTGCCGATGGAAACAGCAACTGGGTGAGATTGCGCTCCGCTGATCCGGAAGATCCGCCACGGATGTTCTTCAATTATCTCTCGGACGAGGCCGACAGACAGGCGTACCGGGATGGTCTCCGCCTTACCCGTGAGCTATTCGCCCAACCGGCTTTCGATCCCTTCCGCGGAGAAGAGGTCTCTCCGGGCCCAGACGTAACAACGGACGACGAGATTGATGACTGGGTTGCCCACAGCGCCGAGACCGCCTACCACCCCTGCGGCACCTGCCGCATGGGCACGGACGAACTGGCGGTGGTCGACACCGAGTGCCGGGTACACGGTGTGGAAAACCTGCGGGTTGTGGATTCCTCAATCATGCCCGCAGTAACCAACGGCAATATCAATGCCCCCACAATCATGATCGGCGAAAAGGCCGCTGATCACATACTCGGAAAAGGGCTCCTCGAACCGTCCAGGGCCGATTCATACGTAGCCTCGGATGGGGGTAAGAAGCAGCGCGAAGGAACACCGCAGCGGCGGGCTGATGAGGTGGAGTGACAGCCCGGCATCGCAGAGGAAAAATAGATCTGTCCCGGTTTCGCTGCACATAAAGCAGTGTATGAGTCGAGAATAGTTAACGCTTCATCCGGGATGCGTTGCTTCGGTCGCCCCATTTGATTACGCCTTATCTGAATTGGTTAATCCAAGCCTTTGACAAGACCCCAACCACTGTTTAGGTTTAAAAATAGCCAGTGATTGAAGAGTTAGGGCGAGTGGGCTGCCGATCTTGGTGAGTCCCATAAGGCGGCATGCATTGAATGCCATTATCAGGATGACCATGCAACAGGATGCGACAGCGTTGATTGCCGAGTACTGGGCCATCGGGCTTTTTGTGGTGGCTGTCATCGGCTTGTGCGCTTTTATGATCGGTGTTTCCGCGCTGCTCGGCGGCCGTAGCCACGGACGCAGCAAAGCGTTGCCCTTCGAAAGCGGCATCATCGGCACCGGGAGCGCACGCCAGCGTTTTTCCATTCAGTTCTATCTGGTCGCGATGCTCTTCGTGATCTTTGATATCGAAGCCGTATTCTTATTTGCCTGGTCCGTGTCGGTGCGCGAGGTAGGCTGGAGCGGTTTCTGGGGTGCGGCCGTGTTTATCGCTATTCTTCTCGCCGGGCTCGTTTATGACCAGCGTTCTGGTACGTTGAACTGGGCTCCCCACGGCAGTGATCGGCCGCATCGAGGAAGGTAACCACGCATTGGTTTTCAACTGGGAGGCACGTTATGGCATACACCCTAACCCGGGCAGAGGATGCGCTCGCCGCAGAAAGCGCACGCTACCCCTTAAATAAGAGCCAGCAAGTCGAAGACCCGATGAAGCAGCAAGTACACCGCAGCGTGTTCACCGGCAAGCTCAAAGACGTACTCAACTCGACGGTTAACTGGGGGCGCAAAAACTCTCTGTGGCCCTATAACTTCGGGTTGTCCTGTTGCTACGTAGAGATGACCACGGCGTTTACGTCTCCACACGATGTTGCTCGGTTCGGTGCTGAGGTTATTCGGGCTTCTCCCCGCCAAGCAGACTTCATGGTTATTGCCGGCACCTGTTTCGTGAAGATGGCACCGGTTATCCAGCAGCTTTATGACCAGATGCTGGAGCCAAAATGGGTGATTTCCATGGGCTCCTGCGCCAACTCTGGCGGCATGTACGACATCTATTTGGTGGTGCAGGGCGTCGACAAATTTTTGCCGGTGGATGTTTACGTGCCGGGCTGTCCGCCGCGACCGGAGGCTTTTCTGCAAGGATTGCAGCTACTGCAGGACTCCATTCAAGAGGAACGTCGACCGCTGTCGTGGGTGGTTGGCGATCAGGGCGTGTACCGCGCCGAGATGCCGTCTCAGCGTGAGAAACACCGCGATCGGCGTATTCAGGTGACAGAGCTGCGAACACCCGACAACGTTTAACCCAAGAGTCTGTTATTGGCTTCGCAAGGTAGTAGGCAGGTTCCAGGTTGGCATTCTTACCGCATTTCAAAGCGAGGCGAACACCGCCAAGATGAGCAGGGTTCAAACCGATACCAGCACAACAGCCGCTCCCGATCATCGGGCCAGTTCCCTTGTGGCACTGCAGCGAGAGCAGATCGGCGATCAGGTGCTGTGTGAGAAGGCCACCTTAACGGGCATGCCGGTGTTGTGGGTGGAGCGAGGCGCGCTGGTTGAGTTTGGGGCCTAATCACCCGTCCGCTCACGGCGCCTTTCGCCTTGTATTGCAGCTCGACGGCGAGGAGATTATCGACTGCGTGCCGGATATCGGCTACCACCACCGCGGCGTAGAAAAGATGGCCGAGCGCCAGTCTTGGCACAGCTTCACTCCCTACACCGACCGTATCGATTACGTGGGCGGTGTAATGAACAACTTGCCCTATATACTGGCGGTAGAAAAGCTCGCGGGTATTCAAGTGAATGATCGCATCGGTGGCGTGATGCAGGACCTGCCGAAAGGTTGGGGCAGGCTTATGCAGGGCTTCGTTGATTGGATGCCGCCTCGCCTCAAGGAGTATGAGCGGGCGATGATGGAAAACTCTCTGGTGCGCGATCGCACCAAACACATCGCCGCCTTCGATACCGCCAACGCTCTGGCGTGGGGCGTCACCGGCCCCAACCTGCGTGCCACCGGCTGCGATTTCGATCTGCGCAAGCAGCGCCCTTATTCTGGGTATGAGAACTTCGATTTCGAGATACCGCTGGCTCAAAACGGCGACGCGTTTGATCGCGGCCAGCTGCGCATCGACGAGATGCGTCAGAGCGTAAGAATTCTCTAACAGTGCATCAACCATATGCCGGCTGGGGACTACAAGGCAGATCATCCACTAACCACACCACCGCCTCGCGAGCGCATGCTTGAACATATTGAAACCCTGATTACCCACTTTCTGCAGGTGTCCTGGGGGCCTGTGCTGCCAGCCAACGAATCGTTGCAGATGATCGAAGTGACAAAGGGTATCAACAGTTACTACCTGACCAGTGACGGCAGCACCATGAGCTACCGCACGCGCATTCGCACGCCAAGCTTCCCGCATTTGCAGCAGATCCCGGTGCTGATGCGCGGTGGCTTTGTGCCGGATTTGATCGCGCACCTGGGGAGTCTTGATTTTGTCATGGCCGACGTGGACCGCTGATGATGTCAAAAACACCCATCTCCGTCAGCACAACCAAAGACCTCATCGCAACCGATAGTTTTCAGCTACATGAGGAAGATCGCCACGCCATGCTTACTGAGCGCGATCATTATGAGCAGCCGCAGGCGGCCTGTGTCGGGGCGCTGAAAATCGTGCAAAAGCGCTATGGCTGGGTGTTTACCCCCAGCCACTGATTGATACCACCGAATCTGCGATGAGCGAAGTGCACCGGCTGTTCGAGCCTCCCGCCATTACGCTGACGCCGGAGGCCCCCTGATGCCTTTTGCTGAGATGATCGCCTATCTGCCATTAATTCTGGTGGCTGCAACGGCTGTCGCGGTAATGCTTGGCATTGCCTGGCGGGTGATTCCTGTGCACACGACGCTGCTCGATTTTGATGGCCTCGCGTTATTGGCCGGGCTATTAATTCTCGGGTCGACACTGGCCTGCGCGATTCTGTCCCATGCTTACCTTGAGTCTTTTCACGGCGCCCGCGAAGAGTTCTATGTGTTGTTGTTGTGCGCGGCCGCTGGGGGGCTAGTGCTGGCGGCGAGTCGGCACCTGGCCAGTCTGTTTATCGGTTTGGCATGGCGCTGCTCTATGCTCAAACCGGTGATTTACGGATCGATGTTTTGATGGCCAATCTGGATCAGAACGCCGGTGCCTGAGGGTTGGCGGGCGTTGGTATGATGCTGGTAGGGCCGGCGTTGGCCAGCATGCTGGTGGGCAATCTGCTGGTACTGACTCAATCCAACCTCAAGCGCCTCCTCGGTTATTCGTCGATTGCTCACTTTGGCTACCTGCTGATTGTGTTGGTGGTCGCGGATGGTTTAGCGGCAGAGGCCGGCGGGGTTTATCTGATCACCTACGTACTCGCTACTTTGGCGGCGTGACGCATCCGATGATTGGGGTGCGCGGGCAAGCGCTTTCTTTTCAGCCAAAGCGGGCAGAGCTTCATTATGTTTGGCGTACAAGGTGCTTCGACGCGCCCGAATTGGCCGAGAGCGACGCGGGCGATAATTTCGACAACAGGCCGTTGATCATTTCGCTGGCGTACGCATGCTGCGGTGATAAATAGAAATATGGTCGTCTTTGAGGATGGCACCGGCTTGATTTGAGCTAGGGTCGACGGTTTCTGGTGTACGGCATCAGGCGCTCAGTCTCCTGCCGAACGACTTCGTAACACTCGCAACTGAGCTGTTCCAATTTCGGGCGATTTAGCACCAAGATATGCCCGCGTCGATATTCAATGACGCCGAGTTTCTGGAGTTTTCCCGCCGCCTCAGTGACGCCTTCACGGCGCACACCGAGCATGTTGGCAATTAACTCCTGAGTCATTAACAACTCATTGCTGGGGAGGCGATCGAGCGACAGCAGCAGCCAGCGGCAAAGCTGCTGATCAATGGAGTGGTGCCGGTTGCACACAGCCGTCTGGGATATCTGTGTGATAAGTGCCTGGGCATATCGCAGAAGCAGATTCATCAGGTCGCCATGAGTATTAAACTCATCTTTTATTCTGTGGGCCAGCACGCGGTACCCCACGCCCCCGCTCCGCACAATAGCCCTGCCCGAGGTGCTCTCGCCGCCCATGAATAGCGGAACGCCAACGAGCCCCTCTTTGCCTACGATGGAGATTTCCGCAGATGCCCCGTTGCGCATCACATAGAGCAACGAAATGATGCAGTCCAATGGGAAGTAAACATAACGCAGCGTGTCGCCGGACTCGTAAAGGACTTTACCGAGGGGCAGCGATACCTGCTCTAGGTAAGGCTCTAGAAGCCTAAAGGTGTTCTCTGGCAATTCCGCTAGGATCTGGTTTTGCCGCGGATCGCGCGCAGCCAGCGTTGTCTCGTCCATGGTATTTAAATCCCTTGATCAGCCTATGTGTCTGACAACAAGGATAGCCTACCACCATTGATTCAGTCACACCGTGCATACGTAATTTCACGTTACCACGTGAAGGATTTTCTGGAGGGCCCAGATGAACATCTTGATCGAATTTGATCGCCATCCTGGCTCGCTTAGGTGGTTCAACTCCAGCTATATAAGCCACCGGCCATTACGCCTTGTCGGTGATTAAAACTACAAAAGTTGCACAGCGTATAGTCTAAACCCACTAAACGTTACATTAGTATAATGAATGCACCGCTTATTAATTTCTCCGCAATTATTCGCAATAATAAATTACAAATTTGAGCATTTAGAATTTGGTTATAATCCGAATTTCACTTTTGATTAACTATTTGTTTTAAATTATTAAATTCTTATTATTAAAATCAGACTTGTAGCCTTAATATACAATACATTTATTTAATAATGACACTGTAGACTTGGCTCGACCTAAATATCCGACCAAGAGTACACAAGAGTTTTTTGTGCTTAAATCCAAGAATTCAGCACCAATGTTTAGCTGAATAAAGACAAATATGCTCACCAAGGATAGGAGTGTTTATTAGGAATTAATTTTGATTATGTCCGCTACTCGAAGTATTGCTTTAGGCATCCTTGTAACAATGAGCATCACCCCCGGCCTTGCGTTAGGTGAAAGCCAACCAGGCCTAGTTGACGTCTTGTACTGGGATGACATCTCAGGCACCAAAGTGAGCGACCTCACTGCGCATCCCGATTACCCAATGTCATCAACTTAAGCCCCAAAAGTCCATCATGACCCTCTGAGTCACCAAGATTACCAATCGTGAGACAGCCTATTATTGAATCGACAGGCGATTAAAATCAGAGTCTAACCCGAAATCAGCTCCAAAGACCGTCAATGGTGTATTTGCAGGTGTGTCAGAGCGGTTTCAGCCCTATTCAGGGCGAACGCCATCCGACCGGTGGCTGGCACAGTCTGTCAGGAAATCTTGTTAAACGCCGTCGAGGTGTGGTGTCGGTCAGCGAGTCGGTTTGTAGCCTTCACAGCCTTTGGCGGCTGGTCGTTTTCGGCGTCTTGGGCAGCTCCGCCCAGGGCGCACCGCACTCA